>Ga0247611_10002137_pt1 | contig 33080 bp, 30 predicted proteins | sample 177DNAGHGhighgp2_FD_192422 | JGI IMG/M metagenome (GOLD analysis project Ga0247611, IMG submission 192422) | Sheep rumen microbial communities from Palmerston North, Manawatu-Wanganui, New Zealand - 1770 DNA GHGhigh gp2 | ecosystem: Host-associated > Mammals > Digestive system > Stomach > Rumen... | reverse complement strand
GCAGGTAACCTACCTCGCACCAGATCGGACGAATCTCGGTCGTCTTACGGCCATCCAGACGCTTACCCTCATCGAGTACAGCACGGCGCATAGCCTCTTTCTCCACATCGTGATAGTAACGGTCTACCAGCGCAGCGATCTCATCGATATCCACACCTAAAGCCTCAGCGCGCTGAGCCATATACTCTGCTTTCTCCTCTTTGAAGTCCTCGCGAATCTGCGAGAACATCTCCTCGCGGTGATGTTTGTCGGTGTCGGCAGACGTAGCCTGTGCGTACGCACGTGCATAGCTGTAGTCATGCACAGCCTGCTTCAACTCCTCGTCGTTCACCTCATGGCAGTACTCACGTTTGGTCTCTTTGCCATACTCTTTCATCATCGCGTCAATAGCCAGACACTGCGGCTTGATGGCCTCGTGTGCGGCTTTGATAGCCTCCAGCATGACTGTTTCCGGCACCTCTTTCATCTCACCTTCCACCATCATGATGTTGTCGTACGTAGCGGCAACCATGAGCTCGAGGTCAGCATGCTCGCATTGCTCGAAAGTGGGGTTGATCACCATCTTACCATCCACACGCGCTACACGTACTTCGCTCACCGGACCCTCGAAAGGAATATCCGAACAAGCCAAAGCGGCACCAGCTGCCAGACCGGCAATGCTCTCCGGCATGTCGATGCCGTCAGCCGAATACATGGTGACGTTGACAAAGGTCTCAGCGTGATAGTTGGAAGGGAAGAGGGGACGAAGGGCGCGGTCGATAAGACGTGCAATCAGGATCTCATAATCCGAAGCTTTTCCTTCGCGGCGGGTGAAGCCACCCGGGAAACGTCCTGCGGACGCAAATTTCTCTTTGTACTCTACAGTGAGGGGCATAAAATCCGTTCCCGGCACTGCATCTTTGGCGGAGCAGACAGTGGCTAAGATCATCGTGTTGCCAAGCGTTGCCATCACGGCTCCATCCGCTTGTTTGGCCAACTTGCCTGTCTCCAGTTTGATTACTCGTCCATCGGGGAGAGCAATCTCTTTGGTAACAATATTCATCTGTTTTTTCGTCATTGTGGTCGCCGTTTGCGACCAGTTATTTATGTTGTGTAATTAAATAGCCTCAAAAAAATCGTACAAAATTACTGCTTTTTTTTCATATACGCAAATAAATCTGCATTTTATTTCCTTATCTGGAAGGGAAATGAACCGATCAGATTTCCATCGCAGAAAAACTCAACAATATAAAAGCCTTTTTGTACATTTTCCTGTTCGCCAAGCGTATAGTAACAGCTGCCTTCATAGGCTTCACCGCTGTACTCGATCTCCTGACGAATGGTGTACGGTATCTTTTCATTCTCGAACGCAAAGAGTCGTTCTTCACTCTCCCCCAGCAGGTTTCCTTGCGGGTCTGTCACCCGTGCGTATAGGTCTTTGATGCCCGGTGTGCAGGTGATATTCTTTGCGATCACAAAATCGAACTGCAACTTGCGGATGTTCGACGCCATACGGGTCTTGTGGTTGTTCTTGTTGAGGGTCGTGAGGTTGCACGAAGTGATCTCCAGCATCGAGGCGCGGGTGACAGTCTCTGTCAACGCCGCATTCTCTGTCGTCAGTTGGGTGTTCTGTTTCTTGACTTGCACATTCTCCTGCTTGACCAACTGGTTCTCTTGCGTCAGGCGGGCATTGTCGGCATTGAGGCTGTCCACTTGTCGTACATACTCTTTCATCACCGCCCGAACGGTGGCCAGTTCTTTCTTCAACTCCGCGATCCTGCGTGCGTTGGAGGCTTTGGTCTGACGTAACTCCTCCAGCAAGTCCTGCACACGTTTCTGCTCACGACTCAGCAAGTCCTGCAAGCTGTCGTTGCGGATCTCCATGTTCTGATAGCCGTCGAACTGAATCGCCAGGTCTTCGTACTCGCCCTGCAACTCCTCTTTCTCTATCTCCATCTGCCCTACGATCTCGTTCAGTTCCCGGTTCTGGTACCACACCCAAAACAGCAACCCGCCGATGACGAGAAGCAGCACTACGACTAATACCCAAATCTTCTTATTGTTCATAATAACGGAATCACTCTCTCTAATTCATTACTTCTACTGCCCTTAAGCAGGATACGATAGCCCGCCAGCGGCTCTTTGCTCAGCGCCTCGCAGAGTGCCTGCACGTTGTCATAGACCGGATAGGGCGCCGTTGTCTCTTTGTATTCCTCACCTACCAGCAGCACCTTGTCTGCCTTGCGTTCCAGCAGCATGTTGACGATGTTCTGATGCTCGAGATGGCTATACGCACCTAACTCGCGCATGGCGCCCAATATATAACAGTTGCCCTCAAAGGCATTGATGGCTGCAGTCATGGACGTCGGGTTGGCGTTATAGGCATCGACGACAACCGTATTCTTCTCGGTCTGCATGAGTTGCGAGCGGTTGTTACTCGGCACATACGCGCGGATAGCTTCCAGCGCCGCCTCACGACTCACACCAAAGTATTCGCCTACGCACAGCGCTGCCGATACGTTCTCTGCATTATAGCCTCCTACCAGATGTGTTCCTTCCGGCATTGTGCCGGTGTGGTAGAGGACCGCAGGTCCGCCATACATCTGTTTGAGATAGGGGTTATCCGCGTTTTGGAAGATCGTACCCTTGTGCGCCACAAGCCAGTCGTACAACTCCGCTTTGGTGTGCATCACTCCTTCAAACGAACCGAAGCCCTGCAGATGTGCCTTGCCCACATTGGTGATCAGACCGTAGTTAGGTTCCGCTATCTCGACGAGTTCTTGGATATCGCCCGGATGACTCGCACCCATCTCCACGATCGCCATCTCGTGCGCGCGCGCTATATTTAATAAGGTGAGCGGCACACCGAGTTGGTTATTCAGGTTGCCCTGCGTATAGTAGAGATTATACTTGGTCTTGAGCACCGCGGCTGTCAACTCTTTGGTTGTCGTCTTGCCGTTGGTGCCGGTGATAGCGAGGATCGGTATGTTCAACTCTCTGCGCCAAGCGCGCGCGAGGTCCTGCAAGTCCTTGAGCGCATTCTCGCCACTTATCACATACGCTGCACCCTGCGCCTTGGCTTGCTCCACAAAGTCATTCCCATCAAAATGTTCGCCTTTGAGTGCAACAAACACCGTCGAACGTGCGGGAACTACTTTCCGGCTGTCTGTCGTTACGCAGAGCGCATCATTTCTTTTTGTTAGGAAGCTCCAATCCATAGTTCTTCTTTTTGTCCTCTACCTTCAGGGCCAGGCTCAGTAAGAAAGCCAGCACACCGAACGAAGCAAAGACGATCATCGGTACCAGGTAACCGTTGGTAGCTACACGCAACTTACCGATCAGCAGCGGAACGAGGCACAAGCCTACGTTCTGTACCCAGAAGATCAGACAGTACGCCGAACCCAGCACTTTCTCGTCGATGATCTTCGGCACAGACGGCCACATCGAAGCCGGAACGAGCGAGAAGCTCACACCCAGCACGAGGATCGTGATGAGCGCCAGGACTTTACTCGGATAAGCCGGCAGTACGAAGGCGAACACACAGTGGCACGCGATCATGATGACCGCACCGAGCAGCATCATCGAAGCGCCTTTGCCCTTATAGTCGATGAACGCGCCCAGGAACGGCGTCAGTACCATTGCGAGTATCGGGAACCACTTGAACAAGCCTGCTGCCTCCGCATTGCTGATAGCGAGCGTCTCCTCCAGGAAGTTCGTCGCAAAACGCTGGAAGGGGAAGATAGCGCTGTAGTACAGCACGCACAGCAGCGCGATGATCCAGAACATCTTCGAGGTCAGAATCTGCTTGAGGTCCGACACATGGAACTCATCCTCCGGATCTTTCTCGGCCGTCGCTTCACCGATGGCTACGAGTTGGTTGTCGAAGGTCTTGTCCATGATTGTGAACACAAAGAAATTGAGCAAGCCCACTACGAGCAGCAGGGATGCGAAGAGCAGCGGAGCGGTTACGGAGTTCGTTCCGTCTACCGCGAACTTAGCGCTGAACATCGGTGCCAGCCACATAGCTGCGAACACACCCAGACGCGCGATCGCCATCTCGAGGCCCATCGCAAGCGCCATCTCTTTGCCCTTGAACCACTTAGCAAGGATCTTACTAACCGTCGTACCGGCCATCTCACAGCCGCAACCAAAGATCATAAAACCGAACATAGCCAACTTGGCACTACCCGGCATAGCGGGCCACCAAGCGTTGAGCCACTCCACGGTATTGGCCTCCGGCCAGGAGATACCCCAGTACTTGATTGCTGCGCCGATCACCATCAGGCTGGCACTCAGCAGACCCGTGAAACGCACACCCATCTTGTCCAGGATGATACCCGCCAGGATGAGGAAACCGAACACGTTCAGCAGGTACTCACCCGCTGCGTATGTACCGAAGTCACCGCGGTCCCAGTTCAGACTGCTCTCCAGCAGCGAGGCCAACGGCGAGAGGATATCGACGAACATATACGCGAAGAACATCATGCTAGCTACCAGCACAAGCACTGCCCAGCGGGCAACCGCACTATCGCGTAGTGTCTTTTGAATCTTTTCTACCATGATTGTAGGAATATGAGTTTTTCTTTTTTAGCCATTCTGCCTTTTTCTTCTCGTACTCGGCATAATGACTCTCCAGATAGCCGTCCGCCATTATTTAATTCCCAGCTCTTTCTTAACCGCCGGAGTTACGTCGATAGCATCCGTACCGATATGAACCATAGCCTGGCTGTCGAAGATATAGGTATATCCCTCGCGCTCGCCTACGGCCTTGATAGCTTTTGCCATCTTCTCGTGTACCGGCGCTAACAACTCTTGTTGTTTCTTCTGGATATCCTGCTCTGCTGTCTGGTAGAACAACTGGATACGCTGTTGCATCTCCTGCAACTCCTGTTGACGGATCTGCTTAACAGCCTCAGCCATCGTAGCTTCCTGAGACTGATAGTCCTGTGCTTTCTTCTGGATCTCCTCCTGCATCATCGTCAGCTGCGTCTCGTACTGGCTGTTGATGGTATCCATCTGAGCACGTACTTGCGCTACTTCCGGCATCTGCGAGAAGACTTCCTGCGTGTTAATGTGACCGAACTTCTGTGCGCTGACTGCCAAAGGCAAAATCAGCATCAATGCAATAATAATCTTTTTCATCTTTATAATTTTTTATTCGTTATTTCGCTCCAAGCTTATGTAAAACTTGATCAGATATATCCAGTTTGGATGACATGTAAATGAGGGACGGGTCGGCCGAACGGTCTTTGACGATGTCGATCTTTTTCTCGTTCGCCAGGTCCTGAATAGCCGTGTAGATATCGTCCTGAATGGGTTTGATGAGCGCCTCGCGTTTCTTGTACAACTCCCCTTCCTGACCAAAATACTTACGCTTGAGTTCCAGCACTTCCTGCTCTTTCTTGACGATCTCCTGCTCACGCTCAGTACGCATCGATTCGCTCAGGAAGATCTGCTCTGTCTGGTAGTTGGTCGCCATCACACGTGCCTCCTGCTGCGCCGCCTCGATCTCTTTCTGCCAGCGCTTCGAGAGCATCGTCAACTGCTCCTGCGCCTGCTCGTACTGAGGCAAGTTCTTCAAGATATACTGCATGTCGATATACACTACCGACATGTCTTTTGCAAATCCCGTGCCAATTGCCATCACGCTGACGAATAATAGTATAATGATTCTTTTCATAACTTTCACCTTTCACCTTTATAGTTCTTGACCTAAGACGAAGTGGAACTGACTGCCGCTATACTGGTCGGAACCGTTGATCTTGTCGAAGCCCCAACCCCAGTCGATACCCAGCAGACCGAACATCGGCAGGAAGATACGTACACCTACACCGGCCGAGCGCTTGAGATCGAACGGGTTATACTCCTGGATGTTCGCAAAGCAGTTACCGGCCTCCACGAACGCATGTGCCCATATCGTCGCGTTCTGCTCCAGCGAGATAGGATAACGCAACTCGAGCGTGAACTTGTTATACAGATAACCCATGTTACGTCCCGTGCTGATATCGTACGGCGTCAACGAACCCGACGAATAACCGCGCATCGCTACATATTCCGTCGAGTAGCTCGTGTAGGATGACATACCGTCACCACCCATATAGAACGTCTCGAACGGCGACTTGACATGCTGGTTGTAGTGGCCCACATAACCGAACTCAGCGCGGGTCATCAAGACGAGTTTGCTGTCTTTGGTCAACGGCGTGAAGACCTTACCGGTGAACTTCCACTTGTGGTACTCTATCAGGTGATATTTCTCGTTATTGTTCATGCTCGCATAGTCTGCGGGGAAGATGAGCGACCAAGGCGGTGTGATCTTCAGACCTAACGTGAACTGACTACCGCGACGCGTGTAGATCGGGTTATCGATAGACGAACGGCTGAGCTGCAGGTTAAGCGACAGGTTATGACTCGTTCCGTCCGAGATCAACAGGTACGGCCAGTCTTTCATCATATACATCTGGTAACTCAACTCGCCGTAGAACGAGAAATAGTCATCCGGCCAACGTAGACGTTTTCCGTAACCGATGGACACACCCAGCGTACGCAGGTACTTGTCCTTATCCGCCTCCGACTCCGCCAACTGCTGGTAGTAGTTGCTGTTACCCGAGTAGTAGTAATAGCTCGAATAAGTGTTGTACAGGTTCTGGTACGCTTTCTGATAACGGCTCGAGTAACCCGTCTGGTTAGCAAAGTAGATACTTGCGCTCAAGCTGTTCGGACGCTTACCGCCCAGCCACGGCTCGAGGAACGAGATGCTCGCCGAGGTATAATAGATACCGTTCGTACGCGCGTTGATGGAGAAGGTCTGTCCTTCACCCTGCGGCACGATACGATACGCTTTCTTGTTGAACAGGTTCTGGATAGCGAAGTTGGTGAACTTAAGTCCAAGCGAACCGACGAGACCCGTAGCACCCCAACCGAGCGAGAACTCAATCTGGTCAGACGACTTGGTCTCCAGCTGATAGGTGATATCGACCGTTCCCTCTTCGGGGTTCGGCTGGATGTCCGGAACCAGTTTCTCCTGATCGAAGTGACCCATCTGCGCCAACTCACGCAGCGAACGCATGATATCCGACTGGCTATAGAGCTGTCCCGGCTTGGTGTACAACTCACGGCGAACGACATGCTCGTACACACGCGTGTTACCGACGATCTTGATCTCGTTGATCGTTGCCTGCTTGCCTTCGTACATACGCATCTCGAAGTCAATCGAGTCGTTCTCCACGTTCACCTCCACCGGCTCGACGTTGAAGAACAAGTATCCGCGGTCAGTATAGAGTTTGCTGACCGCATCGTCGTCGTTCATCAGACGGTCATTGAGCGTCTTGAGGTTATACACATCGCCCGGTTTGACACCCAGCGTCGCATCCAGCAGTTCGTACGGATAGACCGTGTTTCCTACCCACTTCACCGAACGGACATGGTACTGATCACCCTCGCTGATAGTCATGTAGATATCCACGCGCGTCGGGTCTTCGGGGTTCGGCACTACGCTGTCCGCTACGATATACGCGTCGCGGTAACCGTACTCGTTGTACTTCTCGATAACGGCTTTCTTGTCTTTCTCGTACTCTTCGGTCACAAACTTCTTCGTGCGGAAGAGGTTGATGATGTCGTTATCGTTGGTCTTCTTCATCGCCTTGTTGATCTGGCGGTGCGTCAGGTTCTTGTTACCGGTGATATATATCTTACCCACTTTGGTCTTGGCTTTCTTATCGACACCGATCAGCACCTTCACATACCCCGGATGGTCGGCATCCGGACGCTGCACTACATGCACATCCGCGTTGTGGAAACCTTTCTCCGCCAGGTATTTCTTGATGACGGTCTTGCAGTGGTCCTCGAGGTTAGGCGTCATCTGCGAGCCCTGACGAATACCGGCTTTTACCTCCACATCCTCTTTCTCGCTCTTCTTCAGTCCTTCGTACTTCACCTCGCTCACACGCGGACGCTGCTCGAGGGCGATGACGAGCCAGATCTTATTGCCTTCTATCTTCTTAGCCTTGATCTTGACGCTGGAGAACAAGCCCTGCTTCCAGAACCGCTTGATAGCTTTGGTGATCTGGTCACCCGGCACATCGATCTTATCGCCTACGGCCAAGCCCGAGAAACCGATCAGCACAAAGTCCTCGTAACTGTCTGCGCCCTCCACTTCGATACCGGCTATCTCATACCGCTTGCTCGTCATGCCGTACTCGATATCCTGCGCAGATACGGGACTAAAGACCGCTGCGCTGAAGGACAAGAGACAAAGGACTGCTATGTATAGTAATTTTTTCACTTTATTTGTTCACTCGTTTTTCCAAATCTTCTTTCGCGTTTCTGATAGTCGACGATGGCCTTGTAGAACTCTTCTTCCGTAAACTCCGGCCAGAGGCAGTCGGTGAAATACAACTCGCTGTACGCCAGTTGCCACAAGAGGAAGTTACTGATGCGGTACTCGCCGCTGGTACGGATCAGTAGATCCGGATCGGGCATGTTCTTGGTCGTCATCAGTCCGCTCACGTACTGCTCGTTCACCTCTTCGGCACGCAGCGTACCGGCCTGCGCTTGACGCACTGCCTGACGAACGGCTTCCGTGATCTCCCAGCGCGACGAATAACTGAGCGCAATCACCATCGTCAGACCGGTGTTCTTGCTCGTCTCTTCGATACAACCGAGGAACTTCTGGCGCGTACCTTCCGGCAGACGCTCGATATCGCCGATAGTCTCCAGACGTACGTTGTTGTTCATCAGCGTCGGTGTCTCCTTGACGATCGTGTCCACCAGCAGACCCATCAACGCATCCACCTCCTCTTTCGGGCGGTTCCAGTTCTCCGTACTGAAGGTATAGAGCGTCAGGTACTCCACACCCAGCGCGGTTGCCGCCACCGTGATGTTATGTACCGTCTCCACGCCTTGCTTGTGACCGAACATACGCGCCAGACCCTGTTTCTTGGCCCAGCGACCGTTACCGTCCATAATGATGGCGATATGTCGCGGCAATCGTGCCTTATCTATTTGTTCCTTATAAGCCATTTTCAAATCTTAAATCAAAAATCTTCAATCAGAGTTGCAGACTCTGCAAGGACCCTTCGCCCTTCCGAATTCAAAAACTATGCCAACGGTCAACATACCCGTCAGGTCGCAGTTCATCCAGTTCCAGCCGTTCAAGTCATGTTTGTCGTTGAGCGGACGGCTTGCCTCCAGGTCATCCGACCAGTAGATGTTATGCTGCCAGGCGATGTTCAGTCCCGCGAACTCCGCGAACTTCCACTTAAAGCCGATACCCAGCGGGATATATCCCGACGCGGTGATAGTGCGACCCTGACTGTTCTTCATATCGCTGTACACGCCCGCGCCTATACCTAAGAAGATATAAGGCGTGAAGGGCTTGATGCGCTTGTCGTACTTGTTCGAACTGCCGAAGCGAAAGAAATTGAACTCCGCCATCACGTCCACGTTGTACAACCTGTTTGACCACATCTCATCCAACTGCACTCCCTTCATGTCGAACTCATGCCCTGTGATGCGCTGACCGCTGAACTTGGCCTGTATCGCCCAACGCTTGGTGAACTTGTACCGAAAATGGATGCCGTACGCCTCGCGCGGGTTCATGAAGATATGCGGCGCCGCGTCACCTACATAGTAACCGATACCGCCCTGCAGACCGATCTCACACAGGTACGGACGCTCGTCCGCCAAGGCCGAATTCACCGACCAAAAGCAACCCAAAAGCACTATCCATATGGTTCGTACGCGCATGCGCATAATCTTCAATATACAAAATCGGGTGCAAAAGTACAACTTTTTTTTGAAATACACAAGTTTTTAAGGAAAAAAATTTTTTTGCTTGCATATATACAATTTTTTTATTACTTTTGCACCGAATTTTTGAAATCAAACACCAATCCTATGTTTTCAGAACGTGACACCAAAGGTCCGGCACTCCGCCGGGGATCCATCGAAGTAGTATGCGGATCTATGTTCTCCGGTAAGACCGAAGAGCTCATCCGCCGTATGAAACGCGCTAAGTTTGCCAAGCAACGAGTAGAAATCTACAAGCCCGCTATCGACGTGCGCTATAGCGAGGAAGATGTGGTCAGCCACGACCGCAACGTCATCCAGTCGACACCGGTGGACAGCAGCCAGAACATCCTCCTCATGGTCGATGATATCGACGTAGTCGGTATTGACGAAGCGCAGTTCTTCGACATGGGTATCGTCGATGTATGTCGCCAACTGGCGGAACGCGGTATCCGCGTCATTGTGGCAGGTCTGGACATGGACTTCAAGGGTGTACCTTTCGGTCCGATGCCGGCTCTCATGGCTATCGCCGAAGATGTCTATAAGACCCACGCCATCTGCGTTCATTGCGGCGACCTCGCTTATGTCAGCCACCGCCTTGTCGCTTCCGACAAACGCGTCCTCCTCGGCGAAACCGACAGTTACGAACCCCTCTGCCGCGCTTGCTATAACAAAGCTTTAGCAGCGGAAGAAAATCAAAAATCACAAATCTAAAATCTAAAATTATCAACTTTGTTGATATCATATTACCGTTAGCCATCCGAGATTGTTATACGTATAGCGTCCCGGATGGTCTATCTTTGCCCGAACCCGGCACACGCGTTGAGGTGCCTCTCATGCGCAAGCAGGTCAACGGCATCGTGCTCCGTGAGCATACCGAACCTATCCCCGACGAACTGATCACTAAGATCCGTCCTATCACGCGCGTGCTCGATTACGCACCGTGTGTCACGAGCGAACAACTGGCTTTATGGCAATGGATGAGCGATTATTACATGTGCACGTTGGGCGAAGTCATGTCGGCGGCGCTACCGAGCGGACTCGATGACCGACTCACCACCTTGCCCAAACGCGCTCGCAAAGCGCTTGCACCCTATTCCGGGCCCATCGAACCGCTGCATCCGCTCACTCCCGCGCAGCAGAAAAGTGCCGATGAAATCGAAAGTTTTTTTGCGTCCGGCAAAAGTATCACCCTGCTCTATGGCGTCACGTCCAGCGGTAAGACGGATATCTACATCCATCTCATCCAGTCCCAACTGCAGCAGGGAAAGAACGTGTTGTACCTCGTGCCGGAGATTGCCCTCACGACCCAACTCACCACGCGGCTTCAGATCATCTTCGGTGACCAACTCATCGTCTATCACAGCCGCCTCACCGACGCCGAACGCGAGCAGAAATACAAACAAATAACCGGTAACCCGTCACCCGTAACCCGTAACTTTGTAGTCCTCGGCCCACGGAGTGCCGTCTTCCTGCCGTTAAAAGACCTCGGTCTGATCATTGTGGACGAAGAGCATGAACCCAGTTACAAGCAAGCCGAACCGGCTCCGCGGTATCATGCCCGCGCGGCGGCGATCCTATTAGGTCGTATCCATCAGGCCAACGTCCTGCTCGGAAGCGCAACACCCTCGATCGAATCGTACTTTTTAGCGCAAAAAGGGGTCTACGGCCTCGTCACTCTCAGCGAGCGGTACGGTGGCGTCGAATTGCCGGAGATACGGCTCATCGACCTCAAGCGGCAGTACGAACGCAAGGAGATGTACGACCATTTCTCCGACCCGCTTGTCGAGCGTATCCGCGAAGTGCTAGCCGACCACAAACAGGTCATCCTCTTTCAGAACCGACGAGGCTATGCGCCGCAGATCCAGTGCACGCACTGCGGCCAACCGCCCCGCTGCGTCCAGTGCGACGTGCCGATGACGTATCATAAGTCCACCAACGAACTGCGCTGCCATTACTGCGGTTACCGCATGCCTGTACCGACCGCTTGCCCGCAATGTGGCGGTGAACTGAAAACCATCGGTTTTGGTACAGAACGTATCGAAGATGAGTTGGCCAACCTCTTCCCTGACGCGCGCGTGTTGCGCATGGACCTCGACACGACCCGCAACAAATCCGCCTACCAGGATATCATCAACGCTTTCTCGCGTCACGAGTGCGACATCCTCGTTGGTACGCAGATGGTGACCAAAGGTCTCCATTTCGATGATGTGCGTCTGGTGGCGGTCCTCAATGCCGACCCGCTCTTTAACCAACCCGACTTCCGGGCTTACGAGCGCGCTTATCAGATGCTCGAGCAGGTAGCAGGACGTGCAGGTCGTAAAGGGCAGAAAGGTGAGGTATGGATTCAGACTTTTGACCCCGACAACACAGTCTTGCAGTTCGTCCAACACCATGACTACGACGCCCTCTTCAGCCAGCAGTTGAGCGAACGCCAACTGTTCGGATATCCCCCATTTCATCGGGTTATTCGGCTGCAGTTACGGCATCATGATGCGGCGAAAGTGGAGAAGACGGCCACCCAACTGCAGGCCTACCTCCAACGCATCTTTGCAAACCGCGTCTCGGCCGTCATCGTGCCCTCCGTGGAGCGCGTCCAGGCCTATCATATCCGCGAACTGACCCTGCGTATCGAGTCGTCCGCCAACATCGCAGAAGCCAAACGCCGACTGCGCGAAGCCATCGAGCATATTTCCTCGATTCCATCGAACAAAAACACACGTATAATAATAGATATTGACCCCGTATGATCAACAGAGAAAAACGTAGAATCGCTTACATCAACGAGATGATTGAGTCCCATCATGCCGAAGAACTGGTAGCGATGGGAGAAGCCTACCATACACGTCAACTGCGTCATATAGCCCGCACTATCTGTGCGCGTCCCAACGTTCGCGTCGTGCTCCTCGCCGGACCGTCGTCCAGCGGTAAGACCAGTACCAGCCACAAGCTCTGCCTTGAGCTCTTGGAGCACGGCAAACAACCCGTTGCCCTCTCGCTCGACAACTGGTACCTCAACGGCGATCTCATCCCGCGCGACGAGAACGGTCAGCGTGACGACGAGTCGGTCTATGCGCTCGACATCCACCAACTCGAAGAGGACCTCAAAGCCCTCGTCGAAGGCAAGGAGGTCGCACTGCCGACGTTTAACTTCACCACCGAGAAACGCGAGTACCTCGGCGAGATGCTGCAACTCGACCCCAACGCTATCTTGGTCATCGAAGGCATCCATGCGCTCAACCCCATCCTCACCCAGCATATCGACCCGGCATGTAAGTTCAAGATCTACGCTTCGCCGATGAGTCCCGTCACGCTCGACGGCCACAAATGGATACCGACGCATGTGCATCGTCTGCTCCGCCGTATCAGCCGCGATGTGCGTACGCGCGGTAAGTCGCCGCAGAAGACGATCGCCAACTGGCCCAACGTGCGTGCCGGAGAGAAGAAATGGATCGAGCCGTTCAAGAAAGAAGCCGACGTACGTTTCGACACCTCCATGCTCTACGAACTGCCGGCTATCCGCTATGCCGTCGAGGCGTCCTTGCAGACCGTGCCTGCCGTCGCCAAGGAATATAAGATCGCCACACAACTGCTCTACTACCTCTCGTTCTTCGAGGGACTCGAGGCGTCCTACATCCCCCGCACCTCCATTTTGCGCGAATTCATCGGCGGAAGCCAGTTCAATGTGGCATAAAATGCACTTTTTTTGAAAAAAAAGCACGATTTTCTTGCGTATATCAAAAAAAAGCAGTACTTTTGCACCCGCTTTTGCTCGAAAGAGCATCGCGCGGCGGGATAGCTCAGCTGGTTAGAGCGCATGATTCATAATCATGAGGTCCCCAGTTCAATCCTGGGTCCCGCTACCAGAAACGTCCTTCGGGGCGTTTCTTTGATTATGAATCATGAGGTCCCAAGTTCTTAGCCACAAGGGCACGATTATTTCGTTTATTTTTTAGCAGGCGGGCAATAACGGCCGTCATGGAAGCGGCCATAATAAACGTGGAAATCGTCGTCGTAATCGTCGTAGATGAGTTTGCCTTCTCCTTCGGGCCGATCGTTGGCTATCTCTCCTTCGTACGTGTAATACGATGATTGATACACAATATGTCCGCCGTTCCAGACGAGTGCCTCTAAGGTCTTGTCCTCTTCGAGCGGGTGGGGCAAAGTGACCCGACGTGCAGCCTGCTTATCCCAATTCCAGTCATAGGCCTTATCGAGTTGTCCGTTCTCCCATACTTCACCGCGGAATTGTCCTGTGGCGGCATCGTGCAAGGTGATATAGCCTTCATAGGGTTGGAAGTTCTTCGGCAGGTTGTTTCCGTACTCTCGTGAGTCGCCGTTAGGCTCAAAGACAAAGACCCTGTATCCCGGGGAATAGTAATAACTTCCGTATGAGTTTTGCCGGAGGTCACCGCCCTGAATGATGAGCTTCCGTTCGCTGTCTGCGTCCTTGAGGATAATCGTGAGTCTGAGTTCGTCTTCACCCTTGGAGTCGTCGAGTTCGTAGCTCAGCACTTCGAGGGCTTTGTCGGGCGTCAGCTCAACGCCTTCGTCCCACATCTTGAAGGTGGGGTGCTCGCCGAGAAAGAGTTCGAAACCGACCTTGTAGCCATTTCGAAACATGGTAAAGGACCGTGTCTCGTCATTCTGCCGGATACGGTAAAATCCATAGAGCGAGAAAGGATACTCTTTCGAACCGGTTTTAATCCAGGCCTCGTCGATATACGCGCCGTCGGCAAAGGTGTACCGACCGTTAGCCGTATAGGCTTCGCTGCTTCGACTTCCCCATTCGAGATGAAAAAATCCTTTGAAAGAATCGCCGTTAGGATACTCTACTTCGCCATTACCGATCGGGCCATCGAGTTTTTGGAGGATCGTACTTCCGTCCTGCCATTGACCGTGATAGATAGGATGTGCCATGAGATAAGTGATTTTTATTGTTTTGTAGGAAAATCGAGATGGAAGGATTGGTATTCCTGCCGGGCTTCGAGGAGATGAGCCCGGAAACGGTCGTTCGTCTGCAAGGCTCCAAAACCGACGCTGGCTGCAGTACGGGAGTTATCGACATCGCTCTGCCAGTGAGCACCTACGATGACACGGCTGTTACAGTAGTCCCAACTGCGCGCGAGAAGCGCTTCTGCCCGCTCAGGAGCCACCTGCGCAAGGACCAGACCGATTAACCATCCGCGAAGGCTGTGTCCGCTCGGATAACTGCCCTCTCCCCTCAGAGAAGACTCCTCGTGCGAAGGCATCGCATCGCCATAACGCTCGAACGGACGCTGACGATGATAGAAAGCCTTGGGCTCGATGCGCATCGGATCAACGGTCGTGATGCTGTTGACAAGCAAGGCGTATATATGCGGCGTGGTTGCCTCGGAGATAGGCATGCCGAAAGCCTCTTGCCAGCGGTTAAGAACCCGCTCCAAGTCATTCCACTCGGCATCCGCGATAGCGATAGCGAGACGTACCGAGTCCTGACGCTGCTCCTTTCCCCAGTTATACCGCACCTCGTCGGATGCGAACTCAGGGCTATCAAAAGCAGGAGGAGCCGGCATGATGTGCAACAGATGCGGCAGTTGTTCCGCCGGGATATATACCTCCGGTGTACCGGCATACCCCATCGCGGTCATCAGAACCGCCGCCAAAAGGAAGAATAGTTTTAGTTTTCTCATATGCGTATTCGTTTGATTGTTCTGCATGCAAACAATGATCACCCGGCTTTGAGGGTAATGATATCCCGCAGATCGGTGGTGTAGAGGGGAGATTTATGGTCCGTGCGATAAACCGGCTGTTGCGAGGTGATCTGAGAGCCAAGGATGATGGCGCGTTTACCGTGCCGGTCATCGATATGGTCGAGGACACGCTGCAGACGATTGTCCTTATCGCGGTCTTTGGTGTCAAAAAGATCGGGCACGACAGCTGTCTCCGGGATGATCTTAAGGAGCACAACACCTGCTTTCTTGTAAAGGGTGTTAGGACGGAAAGCACGGCGGACAGCGGCTAAGGCATAAGAAATCAACTCTTGGGTGTTGGATGTGGCCACCGGAAAGGTGACGAGTTCAGAGAGGTAGTGCTGCTCAATGTCGGTACGGAAAGCCGAGGTATGGGCATAGACATAGAGCTGTTGGGCAACCGATTTCTGGGTGCGTAATTGTCGGGCACAATGTGCACAGAAATTAGCAATCTGTTCTTCGAGAAGCGTCTGTTCCGAGATCGCATTGGCGAAGGTGCGGGAAGTGGTAATCGACTGCTTCATAGGCAGTTCTGTGATATCTATCACATCTTGTCCGCGCAGTTCTTGCCATGTAAGCAAACCCGGTTTATGGAGCATGTTTTGGGCAAAGGTCGCTGATTTCTCTGCAAACTCCAGCGCTGTAGAAATGCCGACATTCTGCAGTTTGGCTTTGGCGCGACGACCTATACCCCACACGTCACCGATCTCGAAAGACGAGAGGGCTTTGAGGCGTTGTTCGTCCGTACGTATCTCACACACACCATGATACCCCGGGTATTTTTTGGCGTACTTAGAGGCAACTTTGGCGAGCGTCTTGGACGAGGCGATACCTATAGAGACCGGGATACCGACACCCCGACGGATCTCCTTCACCAACTGCTCACAGTACGCTTTTTGTTGGTCGGCAGGGATATGATCGATATTGAAAAAACACTCGTCTATCGAATACTGCTCGAAACGCGAGGTGTGGCGCCTAATGATGGACATGACGCGGTCAGAGAGGTCTCCATAAAGCGAGAAATTAGACGAGAAACAAACGACCCCTTCTTTGTCTACTAGACCTTGAATCTGATAGAGCGGAACGCCCATCTTGATGCCCAACGCTTTGGCTTCGTTAGAGCGCGAGACAACACAGCCGTCATTGCCCGAAAGGACGATGACCGGCTTGCCTTCCAAGTCGGGACGAAAGACCCGTTCGCAAGACACGAAGAAATTATTGCAATCAGCGAGTGCGTACATGGTGAATCGCATATGTCACTACACCCCAAACGGTAAACTCGTTGTTCTTATCGACGCGTATGGGCTGGAAATCAGGATTATGCGGGATGAGCCAGGCACATTGGTTGTCCTCGTCCATCTTGAACTCCTTGAGCGTATATTCACCTTCAATATAGGCGACGATGAAATCGCCGTTCTTAGGCTCCAGACTACGGTCTACCACCACGATATCGCCATCTAAGATACCGGCATCCCGCATGGAATCGCCCTCCACATGCGCATAAAAAGTAGTCTCAGGATGCGGCGTCATCTCACGAGCCAGGTTGATTCGTTCTCCGGCATGATCGGCTGCAGGAGACGGAAAACCGGCGTGGATCGATTCAGCGAACTCCAACGCCAACTCCGCCTGCTCCGAATCGGTTATGTCTATCAGTTTACTCATAGTTGATATGTTTGAGCCGCAAAGGTACTGCTTTTTTTTCACATATGCAAGTTTTAATGGACAAAATGGCAGAAGGTGGACAATTTGGCACAAAAGATGGACATATTGGCAGAGATTTGAAGGTTGGCACATAATTTGCCTTAGTTAGGGTGAAAACGCAATTACGCATACTACGCCAACAACGTAAACTACGCAAGCTACGTTAAACAATGTTTAACTAAATTTGGAGGATTAAATTATGAAACCTGCAATCTATCGTAGAAACAGTTGGCTGCCGACAAACGGATGGTTCCCCACCGTATTCGACGAGTTTTTGAACAATGACATGCTGAACACCGCCAGCAATGTGGCTCCTTCAGTAAACGTCAAAGAGACCGCTAACAGTTACACCGTTGAGTTAGCTGCTCCGGGTGTTAAGAAAGAGTACTGCCGAGTACATGTCGATGAAGACCACAATCTGTGTGTTGCCATCGAGAACAAGTTCGAGCACAAGGAAGAAGACAAACATGAGCACTACTTGAGACGCGAATTTGCATACACGAACTTCGAGCAAAAGTACACCTTGCCGGACAATGTGGACGAGGCAAAGATCGCCGCTAAGGTCGAAGATGGTATCTTGACGATTGAGTTGCCGAAGATCAAACGCGAAGAAGGCAAGACCGGTAGGCAAATAGCGATCTCATAACAAAGCATGTATTCATGCAGAGCACTCCTAAGCGAGTGCTTTTTTTTATGCCTCTAAACACTAAACTCTAAACACTAAACAAAAAATCTCTGATTTTCCTTGCATATGTCAGAATTTTGTAGTACTTTTGTAGCCGATTTGACATGGTCTTTTGGGGTGTCGAGCCGCTCGACTCTTTTCTCGAAAGAGAAGAGATATTTTTATTATTTTATAACACATTTCGTTGTCTGCCAAATTACAAAAAACAACTATAATATATGAAAGATATCTTTGATTTGAAGGGCCGTGTGGCACTCGTCACCGGCTGTAGTGGAGGCCTGGGCGTACAGATGGCGAAAGCCCTGGCTGCAAGAGGTGCCGACCTCGTAATCATCGCCCGTCGGTATGAGAAACTGCTTGAAGTGAAAGCTGCTATCGAAGCCGAGTATGGCGTACAAGTCCTGCCGCTCCAATGCGACATCACGAGCACCGAAGCCGTAGATACGATGGTGGATGAAGCCGTTAAGCATTTCGGACGTATTGACATCGTGGTCAACAATGCCGGTACAGGCGCAGTAGCTCCGGCAGAGGATATCACCGATGCGCAGTTCGAGAACGAGATGCAGATTGATCTCTTCGGCACCTTCCGTGTGGCGCGTGCGGTAGCCAAGAAGTCGATGATTCCGAACCGCTACGGTCGTGTGATTAACATCGCGTCAATGTACGGTCTGGTAGGCAATAAGATCGCTCCGGCATCGCCGTATCACGCGGCCAAGGGTGGCGTTGTTAACCTCACCCGTGCGCTCGCAGCCGAATGGGGCAAACACGGTATCACGGTCAACACCATCTGTCCGGGCTATTTCATCACGCCGCTGACCAAAGAGACGCTGGAGTCGGACTATTTCGCGCAGTACGCGAAGACCGTCATCCCGTTGGAGCGTTACGGGCACGAAGGCGAATTGGACTCGGCGGTTGTCTTCCTCGCTTCCGACGCTTCGACCTATGTCACCGGTGTCGCCTTGCCCGTTGATGGCGGTTACACCTGCGTGTAGCTCCGCAACATCACACCCAACCAACCCCTACAGACACAGCCACGAGGTTGTGTCTTTTTTTTGTGGAAGTAGAGAGTGAAGGGAGATAAAAAAGACACAAGTTAAAGGGAAAAATACAAAAAAGATACAAGCAAAAAGTTAAACTACTGAAATAAATACATGCTATGATTGCCAGGTTATGCCGCGCAAGCAGGCAGGGAGTTTGGTTCCGTGTGCTTTGTGGTGAGCTACACACTCACAACACTTTCCGTGACGAGGACAGCCTTCTTTCGTGCAAGGACACTCTATGTTATTATATGGACAATGGGTCATGGTTGTTTATTATTTTAGTTCTTATCTCGCTTTGCTCGAACGATTAGCTCTTCTATACTTGCGCATGTCTGCCAGCCGACGGATTGTTGTGCGGCAATGCGGTTGGCTTCCATGTCATCTACGAAGATCGTCTGCCCATCGTCAATCGCATTGTCCACATGCATGAAGAATGCCTTAGAGGGTTTAGTCATCCCCAGTTCAAAAGATAAGAACACACCATCAAACAGACTCTCAACCTGCTGCCGATAGAGCAACAGGGTATGCTGCCAATGAACGGCGTCTGTGTTCGACATGAGATAGGTGCGGCAACCCTCGGTGCGCCATTTCTTGATCGTGTCCCATGCTTCGTCCGGAATGCCGGCATGTATCTTATTCCATGCGTCTATCACTTGTTGCTCTGTGGTACATGGCTTACAAAGGAGCAGTACCTGCTCCAAGAAATCTCGCGTATCGCATGCCCCTCTTTCGAACCGTGCCCGTAAGGTATCTTGTTTGTCATTCCCGAAGCCAAGCACGTTCGTTATGTCCTCATCTGACATAAGTTGTCGAAGGTTCTTCAGACACCCCGCCTTGTCATGCTTCATCAGCACGCCTCCAAAATCAAGAATGATATTATGTGGACAATGGTTCATGGGGGTGGTTATGGTTTTACAAGCGGCTCGCATTGTGTCTTGTTTACTACCCTATCGCGCATCAATTTCATGTCATTAAAATTACGACTGATGTGTTGCACTAGTTCTATATAGTTATCCGTGCCATTTTTCTTGTCCGTGATGTAATAATAGGGCTTAATGGACACACAATTGGGATGTTCGAAGATTGTGTTCAGTAATGTCCTGTCAGAATTGCCGCACGAATGTCCCATAATGAGCACTTGGAAAGGCTCAGACTCTATAAAGGACAACATCTGTCTATAATTAGGCGCTTCCAAGTATCGTATAGATTTTATATGGGATAAACACGCATTATTCTTATGTGACTTTAACTCCTTGAACTTGTCATCTAATTCATCTCCATAACCAAAGATAATGCTTCTCGGATTTGAAATCTCACCATGAATGTGGTTCTCTTGGTTTCGATATCGAGGTTTAATGTATAACTGCGCTGTATTGGTATAATTAAAATTCAAGAACAGAATGTCATTCGGAAGATAGAAAGCCTCAGGTATGGTACTTGTCTTAGGTGACTCTTTCCATATATTGATCATATGCATCGTGCGACCATAATCCCATCCGAATTTATCTATCTTTTCCTCAATTGGGGCATCGTCCTTAAGTGACGTTTCCTTCCAGTAATCCAGATGTTTTTCCCATTCTTTTATGCCATCAATAGACATATCCGCTTTTCTCATTGGCGCATATATAGAATCCTCAATGCTTTCTATTTTATCCGGTTTTTGCGAACAAACCTCGGTCAGATATTCCACAAGTTTCTTTTGTAAGAAACGCAATTGTTCGTTTAGTGCTTTGATGGGTGGCGGAGTGGGATTTGTCTTCGGATCTCGGAAAGCATATTCTTTTAATATGTCGTAATAATCTTGTTCGATACCTTCCCAATTTTTCTTGTCATAATTCAGAAGTATTCGTTTAAAAAGCGGAGAAGGAATTGAGTCAAATTCATCACTATTTCCCATTATCCACTCCATTCTTTGCCTTTTACTAAGGTTTGCAAACGTTTGATTATAACGAACCTGATTAGAAAGATAAGTGCTGATGGCTTCGTGCCATTGGTATCTTATGGTTAATAGGGGATCTTCAGATACGTCATTATGAGTATCTAAAAGATTGTCATATCTTTTTTCAAAGTACCAATTGATAAAATCTGCATAGCTTGTTTTCAAGCCGTGCGCTAAGTCAAAACCATTTCCTATGAGTACAAGTCTATTCATTTACATATTTTATCAATGTTTTCAACTTAGAATATAGAGCGACCACCGGATTCGGCGATGGCATCGTAGTACTCCTGATCTGCCCATTGGTTGCACTGCTCCATGACTACTTCGAGGGCTTGTTCCTGTCCTTCGGGCGGGTAGTTGTATTTGCGGAGCAGACGCTTAACCATCGTGCGCATTTGTGCGCGTGCTGACTCACGTTTGTTCCAATCAATCGTGCGGTTCTTACGAAGCGTGTCGGTCAGTTCTTTGGTAAGAGCTACAAACTGCTCGTCGGAGTACGCCTTGCGTACCATCTCCGGTTGGGTGAGGGCATCATAGAATGCTTTCTCCTCTTTGTTCAGGCCAAGGTCATTGCCCTGTGCCTCTTCAGCTTTAATCTGCTGTGCCAGTTTGATGAGTTCGTCGATGACTTCCTCGTTGGACAACATTCCTTTAAGGTAAGCAGAGAGGGCTTCGGAAAGCATGTCGGAGAACTTGGCCGATTGTACGACGTTGGTATGTTTGTAGCCACCGATGACCCCTTTGAGCAGTTTCTTGAGAATCTCAACGGCGAGGTTCTTCTCTTTCATGCGCCGTATCTCTTCCATGAAGGCTTCACTGAAAAGCGAGAACTCACGTGCATCATCTTGGAATAGTTTGATGACTCCTTCCGATTGGACGGATTGTTCGAGCAGATGTTGGATACGTGCGTTTATCTCTTTGGCACGCACGTTACCGCCGCTGTGCTGTTCAAGCCGCAGCAAAAGGATGCGCACGGAATCGTAGAACGCGACGAGTTGTATCTGTTCATCGGTGAGTAACGACCGACAGAGCGTAACGGAGTTGTGCAACAATGCCGCTTCCTTAACGAAGGCTTTGCGGTCTTCCTCTTTGCTGACCGCGCAGAGGTGGTTGACACCGCCTTTGATAAGTTCGGCTTTGCGCGCGTCGGTTGCTTTCGGGAACTCGCTGTAGTCGTAACCGTGCATGAGGTCGGCACAAATCTCCGCTTTCTCTCGGAAAGTGAGGAGTGCAGTCTTGGCGATGTCCGGGTCGCCGAACTTCTGTTGGTCACGTTTGGTGTATTCCTTCATCGCGCGTTTGAGGGCCTGGGCGATACCGATGTAGTCCACGATGAGACCACCTTCTTTCTCCGGGAATACACGATTGACACGCGCGATAGCCTGCATGAGGTTATGTCCGACCATAGGTTTATAGACATACATCGTGCTAAGGGAAGGCACATCGAATCCTGTGAGCCACATATCTACGACAATGGCGATTTTGAGTTCGCTATTCTCGGCCTTGAAATCCTTGGCGAGTTGCTTGCGGTATGCATCGTTGCCGACAATGGGTCTCCATTCTTCGGGATCTTGGTTGTTGCCCGTCATCACCACTTTAACCTTGTTCGCCCAATCGGGACGCATAGCCAAGAGACGGTAGTATATCTTCATCGCAATCTTGCGATTGAAGGCAACAATCATCACTTTGCCGGTTAGTTCCTGTTGACGGAAAGCGGTATAGTGGTAGTAAATATCCTTGACGAGCGAATCGATGGTTTCCGGTGCACCGAGCACTTCCTCCATCTTACTCAGATCGCGTTTGGTCTTCTCGACTTGTGCATCAGAAGCACCGACAGCATCGAGGTTGGTAAACTCCGCGTCGAGTTGTTCGAGGATGTTCTGGTTCAGTTTGAGTTGCATCGCACGGCTCTCGTAATAGACGGGGAGCGTAGCATGGTCTCGCACTGATTGGGTCATATCATAGATATCAATATACTCGCCGAATACCTCTTGCGTGTCACGGTCTTTGTTGGAAACCGGTGTGCCGGTAAAGCCGATGAACGAGGCATTGGGGAGCGCATCTCGCATGAGACGTGCGTAGCCTTTCTTTGTGCGCAAGGTCTGTATGTCGAATGTCGTATCGCCGTACTGGGAGCGGTGCGCCTCGTCGGTCATGACGATGATGTTGCGACGGTTGGAAAGGAAACGCTCGTCCTCCTCAAATTTCTGAATGGTCGTGAAGAAGATACCTCCAGCCTCACGGTCACGGAGCAAGTCTGCAAGTTCGGCTTTGGAGGAAGCCTGTTGCGGCATCTGACGCAGGAAGTCCGAGCAACGGCTGAACTGACCGAACAACTGGTCATCGAGGTCGTTGCGGTCGGTGACTACCACTATCGTTGATTCGCGGAAATGACGACCGAGCAGCCGTGCGAGGAAGACCATTGAGAGCGATTTGCCCGAACCTTGCGTGTGCCAGAAAACACCAATCTTACCATCTCCATTGACAGCATCGTATGTGCGTTTGAGGGCACGATTTACGGCAAAGTACTGATGGTAACCGGCAAGGATCTTGGCGGCTCTGCCTTCACGGTGGTCAAAGCAGATGAAGTTATGAATGATGTCCAGCAGACGCTCTTTCGGGAATATACCATGGAAGAAGGTATCGTAGCTGACATGATCTTTGTCTTCATAGATTCCGTCGCGGCTCTTCCACTCCATATAGCGTTCCTCATCGGCTGTTATCGTACCGGCAAAGGTAAGACCCATATCGGAAATGACGTTGAAGGCATTGTAGGTGAAGAGGTCAGGCGCTTTGAGTTGGTAGTTGCGTATCTGTAGGTACGCGTCATGCACGGTCACACCTTCCTCGGACGGTGATTTGAGTTCGATGACTACCAACGGCAGACCGTTAATGAACACAACCATGTCACAACGGATGGCATCATGTCCTTCCACGCGCCATTGGTTGGCTATATGGAAGGTGTTATTTGCAGGGTTGGCATAGTCGATGAGTTGCACTATCTCCGTGCGTTCTTCCTCGTTGACTACGTACGGCAGTTCAAGACCGTCTTGCAAATCGTGCATAAATGCTTCATTCGATTGAATGAGTGTGCTGTCGGTTGCATGGAGAATACGCCGGAGCGCTTCATCGAGGGCTTCGGCAGGCAGCGACGGGTTGATACGCTTAATAGCAGGCGCAAGCGCATCTACATAACAGGGTTGCCGATAGTCACGCTCGATGTCAGGACCGTAAATATACTCGTATCCTAACTCGTCACGAAAGAGCGTGATGAGCGCTTGTTCGTAACTATCCTCGGTATATTTGGCTTTACTCATATTGGTATGTTAGTTAGACCCGAATCTAATTCGGGGGAATGGACATACGGTATGTTTGTTTTTCCCGAATTTAATTCGGGAGAATGGACATAATTGCATATCTCCTCCGCCATCTGGTTCATCGCTATGCATTCTTCGCGGGTGACATGGCGTTTGGATGGGTCATATTCCCACGGGCTGAGTATCAGCACGCGGCCGGCTGCGACGGCATCAAACAAGCCATCGCTGGGCTTGTAATAATCGCGGAAACCGTTATCCGCGATATAGATGATGGGATGTTCCTCCGCAAGAAGGACGGTCATCACCTCTTTCTCCTTGTCGGAGATGAACGGCGAGACCATCACCGCGCCTTGACGAGCAGCCAGCACACAGCCGTTCATATAATCACGCAAGCGTTTGTTATCGCCATGTATCGCCTCGTCTATCATCGTCCTGCGGACATGCACGGGCGCAAATCGGGCGGCTTGCAGCAGTTCGACATTACCGATACCGCGGTACTTCCGTCCGGCTATCTCGATGTCCTTTTGCACGCGGAAGAAACCCGGCATGAGCTTTTTTGTGGCCAGACGCTGGGGGTTGAGTATCAGATAATTGACCATAGTATCCAACTGCCCTTTCCGAGATAATGGACGCACAAACGGCATCTCATGAAAGAGCGGATCGGCGGTATGTTCGTTCTCCCGCTGTCCCGTATGTTCGTTCTCCCGCATTGAATGCGGGGCAATAGACATACTATAGCCGCGTCCTATCTTTTTCTCTCCCTGCCAGAAGCCGCGCACAACCGAAAGGATGCTGGTTGGCATCGGTTCGGTAACATGCCAGATGGAATGGAGATGATCAGGCATGAGGCTATAGCTCATGATGCGTATTTCGGGGCGGCGTTTGGGCAAATCGAGCATATGCCTCAACACTTGCCGCCCCAGATCCGACCATTCGACCCTCGCTTGCTTGGGGTCGTTTTCAGGAATCACCAGCGTGCCAAGCACCGGCTGGCGATCTGTGACCGTCAGGGTGACATGATAGATACCAATCCCCCGCCATGCGGTGTTCGGCTCTTGCCATTGCCATGTGATATGTCCGTCTGTCATCTTTTGTTTGTATATCTCCGTATGTCCATTTCAGGCGCATTGTATGCGCCGCCCTTTTTATTGACATGTCTAATCTTCTATGAGAGGATAATCTTTTTCTTCGTATTCACAATATCCATTAAATCCATCTACTTGATGTAAATAAAAAGCATCTTCTTCCAAGTAATAATCAACGGTAATCTCCGCGGTATCATCCCAAAACATGCTGCCATATTCTTTATCTGAAGAGTCTACGGACATGTTGATGTTCACCTTGTATCTTATCTTTCCTTCTTCAGGCAAATCCTCTATATCTGTAATTGATTTCTCATTAACCCGTATAGACGAGCAAATAAAGGAGCCTTCTTCTACTTCTATCGGCCATCCCTCAAATAGCGGCGATATATTTTCATTATTTATCAGTCTCAACAAGCGCTGCTTGTTTTCTTCATTGAAGGTGTTTTTTATAGGAGCCTTGTCAGCTAATAGTTTTGATACTATGTCAAATAAGACGGAATAATCATTACCTTTTGTTTGATTCAGCAAATAGATTTCCTCTCCAAACATAGATTTATATTCTGCATTAAGAGACGGTTCACACAAGCGTTTGTCACTGGTAAATAAAATCAATCTATCATCTGCATGCAGACGCTTGTATTCTAATACGGACTCCCACAATAGTACATCTTTAAAGCCTTTGTCCGAACTCTTATCTTCTCCTTCAAATGGCGCATATTTCAATATTGCCCGGTTTATAATATTAGGCAGTACTTCGTTCTTCGGAAAATCAATAACTTCTGTTCGCAAACTTCGTTGTGCTAAATCGGCTATGGCATCATCAAAGATTTTGGTGAGTGTTGCCGTGTAGTCATCTTTTTGCTCATAAACCAATCCGGGTAGTTTTAATCCGCTCAATTTATCTATCTCTTTATGATAATTGGTCATTTGGTGTTGGTATAGTTCTTCAACTACAATCCGAGGCAGTAAGATTTTTACGTCCTGATTGTATTCGTTAGATTCCAATGTTCTGATAATGTCATCTAACTTATTATAGAATTGGGCAGTCATAAAATCTCTACTGCCTGAATTGATTATATTTGTATCTAGCACTATACCAATCATATGATTGTTAGAGTTTTTTAAGTTGCCGATCTATTTCTGCTTTGCGTTTTAATAGCAATTGTTTCTTGCTATCCAATGATTCCATCTCTGCTCCATCAAAGAAAGAAGATGATACCCCATAAATATGACTATTCTTTTCTATTGTATGTGCTTGTGACCGACACATTTGCACTTTTATCTCTGCCAGTTCTCGTTCAATACCTGCTAGTTCAATCTCCAAACTCTGTCTCAACCCTACTTTATGCCATTTATATCCCCAGACAATGCCAAGAGCCGTAGCAACTAAAGTTGCAGCAGATATAGCAATGATAATAATTGTGTCTACACTCATACTGCAATCTCTCCTTTCATCAATTTTGGCAATAAAGTATCCCGCAAGGCTGCAAGGCGTTGGTTCTCCTTGAGATTACGTAAGATGGTGGTAAAATATGGCATAACAATATCACCAAATTGTTTTACGGCCTCATTCTCCGGAGATAAAATATTGATATTCTCTATATCCGATTTATTGATACCCGGAATAGCAGCCTTTCCTCCCTGTGCGTTGAGATAAGTCATTACTTCCGGTTCTTGGAAATAGAAATAGCAGAATATATTATATGCTTTATTCGGAAAATCTAATTTCAGGACGTGCTCGTTGATATAGCATTCATCAAACGGATACCCTTCTCCATAAATCGTAAAGTTAGGAATGAAGTAGCCCGGCTTTCCACCATCTTTATAGATAAGTAACTCATATCCCTTAATCTTACCTGCCTTCATTGAACGAGCATACTCTTCCGTGATATACTTTGTCTTCGAATAATCGTAAGTGCCCATTCCTTTAATATGTTCAGCACCTATACTTGGGACTCCAGATTCAACCGCACCGCCCTTAGGACGTCTGCCTGTTTCTAATATATGTGGGAAAGCAGATATACTACCAAATTTCCAATCTTCCGGCATAACTCTGCCAAACGGTTCAAAATCTACGAACCAGCTTTTGAACAAGGCTTGTGCTTGTGCTTCCAAATTGCGGTTGATGCGATTATTATTCTCAATCTTATCATCTAAAGAAGAGAGGATTGCGGCAATTCGATGCTGGGTTTTGAGAGAAGGTATCTTAACCTCTATATTTTTCATCACCGAACCTGATACCTCCATAAAAGTAGTACCAGAACCTAAACCAGCTATGTAATCTTTGTGATAGTTCAAAAGATAAAACAAGAATATATTGTCTATCTTATCTGCATCAGGAATAATACTCTTGAAACCTTGATTAGTACAAAGATCATTCTCTGCTATAGCAATATAGCCTATTGGAGCACGAGACGAGAATAAGATTGAACCTTTTGGCATCATTTTGCACGAGCAACTACGGAAGCCATCTTCTGTGATATTGCGTTCTCCGCGTGATATATAACGATGCGAATGATTAGCCAAATCTTTAGGCGTTATCCATGCAATATCTCCATCATAGTATGCAGCATTCTTCGTAAGCGGGGTTGCTCCGCCTACTATCGTGCCTACATCTCCCAATTTAACCGTTTTCCACTCCATACTTAGCCGATTTTGTAGCCTATAGAGGCTAATTGTTTGCGGATCTCGGCTTCGAGGGCATGACCTTTATCAAAGAGTTCGGATAGTTCGCCGGTAAGGCGTGCCATCTTCTGCTCGAAGGGTTCACCATCGTCCTCTTGCTCCGCTATACCTACATAGCGTCCGGGCGTGAGGATATAATCTTGTTTAGCTACATCGTCCAATGATGCAACTGCACAATAGCCTTTCTCGTCGGCGAGTGTGCCGGCTTCGAACTGACGGAAGGTGTCTGCGATGCGGAGAATATCATTCTCTGTCAACTCACGCAGTTTGCGTGTGACCATCGTACCCATATTGCGTGCATCGACAAAGAGCACTTTGCCGCGTTGTTTCTTGTCACGGTTCAAGAACCACAAGCTGACAGGTATGCCGGTAGAATAGAAAAGTTGGTTCGGCATAGCGACTATACCTTCTACCAAGTCCGCCTTTACGATGTTGGCGCGGATGTCTCCTTCACCGCCGGTTTGACTACTCAACGCACCGTTAGCCAAGACCAGACCTATCTTGCCGTTTGGCGAGAGGTGATGGATCATGTGCTGAATCCAAGCAAAGTTGGCATTGCCTGCGGGCGGGATACCGAATTTCCAACGGACATCTTCAAGCAAAGACGCTTGCCCCCAATCACTCAAATTGAACGGCGGGTTAGCCATGATATAGTCGGCTTTGAGCGTCGGGTGTTGGTCCTCGAAGAAGGTGTCGGCATAACTCTTACCGAGATCTGCTTCCAATCCACGGATAGCGATATTCATGTGCGCCATCTTCCATGTACTCGGATTAGCTTCCTGACCATAGATGGAGATATTACGTACCTCTTTCTGATGGGAGCGGATGAACTTAGCAGATTGCACGAACATACCGCCCGAACCGCAACACGGGTCATAGATACGACCGCTATACGGTTGCAGCACTTCGACTATCGTGCGTACGATACACGAAGGCGTATAGAACTCGCCCGCATTCTTTCCTTCCATGGATGCGAACTTTTGCAAGCAGTACTCATACGTGCGACCGAGCAAGTCTCTCTCGTCACCGGCTCCGTGCATTTGGATATTGGTGAACAAGTCCACCACATCGCCCAGACGACGCTTGTCGAGTTCAGGACGTGCAAAGTTCTTCGGCAGGATACCTTTGAGGCGCGGGTTCTCTTGTTCAATGAGCCGCAGCGCGTTATCGATGGTCACACCGATAGACGGTTGGTGAGCGTCGGCAGATATAACCGACCAACGTGCCTCTTTCGGAACGAAGAACACATTGTCCGCCATGTACTCGTCCTTGTCCTCCGGATCAGCCAGCGGGTCTTGCACGAGTGTAGCGTACTTGGTCTCGAAGCGGTCGGAGATATATTTGAGGAAGATGAGTCCGAGGACAACACCCTCGTATTCCGATGCGTTGAGGTTACCACGCAGCACGTCAGCTGCCTTCCAAATCTTGTCTTCAAATCCAATCGAAATGGTGTCTTTTGCCATAGTATTATCATTTTTAGGTGGAGTATAGCGGACTCGAACCGCTCACCTCAACACTGCCAGTGTTGCGCTCTAGCCAGATGAGCTAATACCCCGTGAGTGCCTTTGCACACGAAAAGTGCGCAAAGTTACTACTTTTTTCGCAAATATACAAGTTTTTGAGCGACATTCGTTCGAGAAAGTGAGTTTTGGAGGGAAAATGAGAAGAAAACGGGAGATATCCCAAATCAATGGGAGAAAGAAAAAACTGCTACGCGGGGTAGCAGTTTCCAATTTGGTACACGCGTGTTCCAAATCTATTTTTCTTCCTTGTCTATTATCTCCCAATGGCCACCAAAGTCTGCGCCAACACGGCGGAGAATGCCTTTTGCTTGAAGTTTTCGGAAATGATCTTGCACATTACGTGGCGCTATACCCACTTCTTTAGAAACTGATTTGGCCGTTGCATTAGGATTTCGCCAAAGTATCTTTACGATGCGCGATTGCATCACAGACAAGTTCTCTACGATGCTCTCTACGATGTTCTCTGCGATGTTCTCTGCGATGGTGTCTCTATTTTTTTCATTGTATTATACATCTGCACGCAAACTGCGTGCAAAGGTACTAAAAATTTTTGACATAGGCAAGTTTTCGAGTGGGAATGTGTCGAAAATCTACATTTCGCAAGCAATCCGCCCGGTTATCAGTTAAGCATGGAAGAGATCATCGAGGGTGATTTGGGATTGGATGATACTGCTATGCGTGTTGGGTTTTAACCCGAACGATGTAATCATTGTCAGTCGTATGGATTTGCGCGGTTCGGCATATTGCATGAACCGAGTCGCGCGATTCTCAATCTTCTCACGCTCCGTTTTCGTTATCTCATATTCACCGCGGCTGAACTTCATCTCGCAAAGGTTTACACATCTGTCTGCACGATCTATCAACAAATCAATCTGTGCACCCGGAGTCTCTTGCCCCGTCGTGCGCCAAGAATAGACATTCGTCTGAATTCCGGAAATACCCAATATCTGCTTGAGTTGCTGCACATGATTCAAGCAAAGCATCTCAAAAGCAAAACCACACCATGTATTGAATAGCGGGCTAAGCTGGGTATGCGTCCAGAAACATTCATCTTTCGTTTCATTCTTTGAGACTACTGCATTCCAGAAATGACAGAGCGGGTCAATAAGCTGGAAAACAGTCTGTCGCTGACGGCCTGAATAGTCCTTATACTTACGAATAAAATTACACTTCTCTAATTCCTCCAACCTTTTACCAAACAAAGCGTTATTATTGAGTTTTGTTTCCTCTAAAATCTCTGTCCGCGTTAGTCCTTTTCCTTTTTTAGAGATTGCGTCAATAATCGCCACATAATCTGCCGAATGACGGAACAGAGAACGGAAAAGGTTTTCTTTTTCATTTCTCAACTCACCTTGCGAAGAGAAAATCAACCGATCAATATTTTGCGCTACACTCAATTCTTTATCCATCAGCGTCATGTAATATGGGATTCCTCCAAAAACCATGTAGAATTCAGATATTTCTCTATTGTTATAACCGAAATGGCAGGTATCGAAATACTGCTTGCATTGCCCGATGGTGAATGGCTTTAAATATATCTCATGCGTCACACGATTATGCAAACCTCCATGATTATTGATTACATTATCCAACATCCACGAAGCTGCACTCCCGCAAACGAACAGTTTTATGTCAGAACGTGCAGATGCCCAAGCGTTCCAGAAATGTTCAAATGCAGAGATGAAATTAGACTTCGGCGTATCCATCCAAGGTAATTCGTCAAAAAAGAGTACTTTTATCTCCTGCTTGCAACTTTCCACATAGCGTTGTAGTTCCATAAATGCCTCTTGCCAGTTTGTGCTCATCTTTGCTTCCGGCATATATTGACGCAATGTAAGATTGAAATTCAGCAATTGTTCCGCATTGGTCACATTTGCCATTCCTGCAAAACTAAAACATAGCGAGTCGCCTAGTGTCTGTCGCAACAGAAAAGTCTTACCAATACGTCTGCGACCATACACTGCCACAAACTCGGATTTATTGCTACTCAAATACTTTCTGATTAATCGGCACTCCTCTTCGCGCCCAAATAATTGCTCTTTCATAACATTTTTCTTTTCAGGAATATACCACGTCCTGTAAAAGTGCTGCAAAGGTATATATTTTTTTTGATTTGAGCAAATAATTTTACATAAAAGTGCTTAAATTATGTATTTTTTATATTATTTCAGTATATTATAAAGGATTATCTGGCGGAATTTTAATATTTTTCCTCAATTCCGCCGGTTTATCTATGTAACTTTGCGCCGTTTTTACCCAAAGTAACCTGAAGAGAGGCCTTGATGGGTATAATAAACCAATTATTAACAAATATAACGAACAACAATTATGATTATCAATCAAACAGAACGCGCGATTGTGGAATGCGTGCGTGAGAGAACGAGAGAGGAACTAGCGAAACGGATTCCGTGTATTGACAACATCGACTATCGGCGGTTGACATACCTGCTCATCGAGGACAGAAGATCCATGTACAAAGAGGCGGGAATCGAGAAAACCATCCCGGATGTGCTGACAGAGTTTGGTATCAATAGTCCGCATACATACTATAATTGGTATGAAAAATGGCATAAAGTTTATCAAGCAATGTAAAAATTTCTCGCAAAGCAAAGTGCATTTTTTGCACTTTTGCGGAGAAAATAAGCAGTAATTTTGCAGCGGATTTCGGAAGTGGGACGTGATTAGGTGATCCCGTGATCACGTGACCACGACCGATAGCCGAAGGCAAAACGGCATATTATGCCGGACAATGAACAAAACATTATTAACACGCGAAAGTTTTGGTGGGTCGGATATCCGTAGAGTGCGCACTCACTATCAAGGCCAAGCACAAAACTTTTGCAAAATGGCAACAAAAGAATTTTATGGGTATCCCCGTGAGGGATTTAGCCCCGAGACGAGAGAGTTAAGTAACGGTACCATCGTCGCACACGCGGCACAGACGCCGTTCTGGTTGACGCAAAGCGGGTTGGTGTTCGCACTGACCAAGGACGGAGCATGGAAACGCCGTACGGTGTCAGGGCTGAAGGGTCATCCGGCTTACGGCAGACGGCAAGCAAACGGTTGTCACTCCGGCGAACGGTATCCGCATTTGGGTCACGCCCGGAAGAACTACGCAGCGCATAAGTTGATGGCGCTGGCTTGGATAGGCCCTATTCCGGCAGGTTGGGAAGTGGATCATATCAACGGGAATATCCTTGATTGGAAGCTGAGTAATATTCAGATTGTGAGCGCGGCAGAGAACCGCAAACGGGCGGTGATACTGCGGGCAAGGCGCATGGTGGCGCGGCAAGACCATGACCCAAGCAAAGACCCGAAGAATATGAAGCCGGAGGAACTGCTGGCGCTGTTCGCGAAATATGAGTTCCGGAATACGATTCCGGGCTAATAAACGAAGACAGATAGCCCGCGGAATACCGCGGGGAACAGAACACCGAAAGCGGCATTTGATGCCGCGACAAAAAACAAAGAAAAAAAACAAATGTCCGATGGCATCGGACGCAAAAAAAGAAGAATTAACAATGCCGTCTCCCAGACGGCGCAATAAACGAAAAAGATTATGAAAGCAAATAATTTGAAAGAGTTGCGTGAGTTGCGCAACCAAGAAA
>Ga0247611_10002136_pt1 | contig 33100 bp, 26 predicted proteins | sample 177DNAGHGhighgp2_FD_192422 | JGI IMG/M metagenome (GOLD analysis project Ga0247611, IMG submission 192422) | Sheep rumen microbial communities from Palmerston North, Manawatu-Wanganui, New Zealand - 1770 DNA GHGhigh gp2 | ecosystem: Host-associated > Mammals > Digestive system > Stomach > Rumen... | reverse complement strand
TGCCCAGGTGCTCCACGAGTTGCGCGAGCTGAAGGCCCCCTACTGGTTCAACAACGACGAGGTGGCGCGCATCCAGCAGATGAACCTGGGCTACATGGCCCAGAAGGACATCGCCGAGATGGTGGCTGCCTGCTTCCGCAAGCCCAATGAGGGCGAACCGGTGAAAACGATGAACAGCACCGAGATGCTGAAGCTGATGCAGCACGAGTATCCCACGCTGCAGATCAACCACAGCACGAAGGTACACATCGGCTTGGCGATGAAGGAGTTGGGCTACGAGCACACCACGAAAGGCAACGTCGCCCGCTACAAGGTCATCCCCTTGAAGTCTAAGTCAGCCTTCATGGCAGCCTGACAAGCATGATGCCAATGCTTAAAGGGTGAGGTCATAGGCAGAAAGGGTTACCTCAGGGTTAGGTGTATCAAAACACCTAACCCTTTTCAAATGCCCTGTACATCGGCCTTTCAGCCCTGTTGGGTTAGGTGGTTAGGTGTTTTTGCGAGTAAACCTACAAACGACGGAATGTACGGACATCAGCCGTAAATCTTGACGTCGTCGAGCACGAAGCCGTTATTCATAACGGTCAGTATCTCGTCTTCAGTAGAGAGGTTGAAGTCGCCACTGATGGTATTCTTAAGAGATGCTGCTGCCAGCGAGTAGTTGAGAATCTGCTGATTGTCATTCTCGTCGAATATGCGCAAAGCATGCAGGAAACCGCCATCGAAGGCATCGCCAACTCCCATCGGATCAACAACATTGGGGATATCGACAATAGGGGCATTGTACATCTTGCCGTCAGCCCATAGCAAGGCAGTCAGCATGTGATGACTGGAACTGATCTGGTTGCGCATGCCTATCATCATCTTCCGACATTGGGGCGCCATCTGGTGTAACTCTTCATACCAACGACGATAGGCGTCGAGATTCATGTCATAGTCGGGCGTCAGTGGCTTGAAGGGTATGCTCTGATGTTGTGAAATGAAATCATATTCAATAACGTCACCAAACATAACATCGCCATACTGCATCATGCGCAGTAAGGTCTCGCGAGGCGTTGCCCCCGGATAGCGCCACAGGTTCTTACGATAATTCAGGTCAACGGAAATGGTAAGGCCCATAGCCTTAGCAATGTCGAGTGCTTCGAAAGTGGCATCTGCAGCATCTTGAGAGATGGCGGCGGTGATACCGGAAACCTGCAATACTGAAGCGCCTTCAAGTGCCTTATGCCAGTCAATCATGCCCGGACGCAGATAATAATATGCGGAGCCATTACGGTCGTAGATGACACTGGAATTGCGTAAGCTGGCAGCCTCTTCGAAATAATAGACGCCAATACGGTCGCCACCATAGATGATATGCTTTGTACCAACACCGAGTTCACTCAGTTTCATGGCTCCTGCCCTACCCGTCTGGGTGTTGGGCAGACGGGTGACATATTCCACCTGATTACCCTGCATGGCCAACGATACTGCTACATTAGCTTCACTACCACCATAGTTGCCACAAAACACTTGTCCCTGTGACAATCGTTGCTTGTCCTGTTTTGAGAAGCGAAGCATCAGTTCGCCAAAAGTCACAATCTTTCCTGTTTCCATTATCTTAATTATAATCAATCTCTTTGTGTTTAACCTTAGTGTCTGTTTCGCCTGATTGATCCTTCACGCGATGCTTTCGTAGTTGAGGAAACTCCCGGCACAAAGCATCAGCCAGCAGACGGGCTACCACAGTTGCTCCATAGACATTGTAATGAGTGTTATCACGACGTCCTTTGGGCAGACTGGGGTGTTCGCCAGGAAGAAACCACATGTGAAGACGTTTCGAGCCCTCTTTGCCTAAACTTTGTTCAAGGTTATGGGTGATTTGATTGGCATCGACAAAGTGACAATTCGTGCGGCGCGCAACGTTGCGAGGTGCAACACGATAGAGTCCGTGAGTATCGATGAGCGTATCGCCTTCGGTCATTTCCGCACCGTCATAAGCAGTTGTCGTACGCAGTTCTTCATCATCTCTGATCTGGGGGGCAGACATCTGGAAATTACGGCGCACAACAGGATTCATGAGAACCGGAATACCGCCGCGCTGGCGGGTTTCGCGAACATATCGTTCCAGATTGTCATCAAAGGTCGAACCTGGTTCTGTATGGCGGTCAGGCTTATTCTTCTCGTCATTATGACCAAACTGGATAATGACATAGTCACCGGGCTGTATGAGGTCTAAAACTTTCTGCCAGCGGCCTTCGTTAAGGAATGTGAGCGAAGAACGTCCGTTAACAGCATGATTGTCGATACGGATATGGGCATCGAAACAGCGCTGAAGCATCATGCCCCAACCACGTTCCTGCTTGCCGTTTGTTGTATCTTTGTTGGCAGCAGTGGAATCACCGACAATGAAAATGGTAGTCTGCTTTTGGCTGGCAGCAGTAAAGCATAATATTGCTACCATCAACAAGGTATATGGTGTTAGTCTCTTTAGTTTATCTGCCATAATGGTCACATTACAGCGGACAAAGGTACAAATTTGTAAGCAAAAAACCAAAAATTACATAACTTAATCTCAAAAACCGTTGCTTTTTCCTCAATTATTTGTATCTTTGCAGCGACATAGAAACAAAGAATATGAAAAAGACTACAATCATACTGGCTATGGCAGCGTTTGTTGCCATATCTGCGTCTGCCCAAAAGAAGTGGACACTGAAGGACTGCATAGACTACGCCATGCAGAACAATATCACACTGAAGAAATCAAAACTGCAACGCCAGTCGGCTGCAGAGGATGTTAAGCAGTCGAAGGCTGCACTGCTACCATCGCTGAGTGCATCGACCAACCAAAGTCTGGGTTATCGGCCCTGGCAGGATAGCGGCACAACTACGGTAACAAATGGCACCGTGAACACAAAAGTGAGCAAATCCTACTATAACGGTTCCTATGGTCTGAATGCCTCGTGGACTGTATGGAACGGTGGGCGTAATACTAATCAGGTGAAATTGAATGAACTGTCGGAGCAACAGGCAGAACTGAGTGAGGCCGAGACAGCCAATAGCATTCAGGAGAAAATAGCACAGCTGTATGTGCAGATTCTCTATCTGACAGAAGCCGTAAACGTTGACAAAGCCTCTTTAGAGACAAGCAAAAAGAATGAAGAACGTGGACGCGAAATGGTTGAGGTCGGCAAGATGTCAAAAGCAGATTTGGCTCAGCTGACAGCACAGCGCGCCAGCGACGAATACAGCATCGTTGAGGCACAAAGCCAGCTAGCAACCTATAAGCTTCAGTTAAAGCAATTGTTAGAACTAACTGATGACCAAGAATTTGATATTGTCGTTCCAGAAACAACAGACGCACAGGCTTTGGCAAATATCCCTTCGCTAATGTCGGTATACGAGCAGGCACTAACCACTCGTCCTGAGATGCAGAATGCACAACTTGCCATCAAGAGCAGCGACCTGAGCATCAATGTGGCAAAGGCCGGCAAACTGCCCACACTAAGTATGACAAGCGGCTTTGGTACTAGTACCAACTCTTTGTCGAATAAGGGTTGGGGCAATCAACTGAAGACAAACTTCGATGCGTCAGTTGGTGCATCGGTGAGCCTACCCATTGTAGATCAGCGCCAGACAAAAACCAATGTCGCGAAAGCACGCATACAGAAAGAACAGGCATTACTTGACCTGCAAGATAAACAGAAGCAATTATACCAAACCATCGAAGGTTATTGGCTGGATGCACAGACGAACCAACAGAAGTTCCGCGCTGCCACAACAACGGTTGAGAGCGAACAGCAGTCATACGATTTGTTGCAGGAGCAGTTCAGCTTAGGACTGAAGAACATTGTGGAACTGATGACAGGAAAAGACCGTCTGCTCACATCACAACAGAACTTGTTGCAGTCGAAGTACATGACTATTCTGAACCTTCAGCTGCTGCGTTTTTATCAAGGAGAATTGAAAATTGAAAAATAAAATAGGATATGAAGAAAAAGACTATTTGGATTATCATTGGCGTGCTAGCCGTGATTGCCATCGCCGTCTACATGTTGTCAGGCGGCAAGAAAGAACAGACCGTAAGCTTTGACACGACCAAGGTGGAGCGTCAGAACATTCAGACCACCATCACCGCAACGGGTACCATTGAACCTGTGACAAGCGTCACGGTGGGTACGCAGGTGTCGGGTATCGTCTCAAAACTGTATGTAGATTACAACTCTGTAGTGAAGAAGGGACAGGTTATTGCCGAGCTCGATAAGACCAACCTTATCAGTGAACTGAACACCGCTCGTGCCAACCTGACGAGTGCACAGAGTACAGTAACCTACGAGTTGGCTAATTATAATAGGTATAAGACGCTCTACGACAAAGGACTTGTCTCTGCCGACGAATATGAGAGTGCACTGCTGTCGTACCAGAAGGCAAAGGAACAGGTGAACACATCGCGTGAGAGCGTGCGCAAAGCTCAGACGAACTTGGGCTATGCCACCATCACCAGCCCCATCGACGGTGTCGTACTGTCGAAGGCTGTAGAGGAAGGCCAGACGGTGGCCGCTTCGTTCAACACGCCAGAACTTTTCACCATCGCACAGGATTTGACGGACATGCGTGTGATTGCTGACATCGACGAAGCCGACATCGGTGGCGTCAAAGAAGGCCAGCGCGTGACGTTCACCGTCGATGCCTACCCCGAAGACAAGTTCGAGGGTGCTGTTACACAGGTACGTCAACAGGCAACAACAGAGAGTAATGTAGTGACTTACGAGGTGGTTATCTCTGCACCCAACAATGATCTGAAATTGAAGCCTGGCTTGACGGCTAATGTCACTATCTACACGATGGAGAAGAACGACGTGCTTGCAGTACCCTCGAAGGCTCTGCGTTTCATGCCCAACGAGGCGTTCCTGCAGGAAGACCAAAAGATTGAAGACGTAGAGGCCAAGACAAAGCTGTGGACACTGGAAGGAAACACATTCAAGGCTCACGCCGTAGAGGTGGGCACCAGTAACGGCATGCTGACAGAGATAGTCAGTGGCATCAAGGAAGGTACAGAGGTACTGTCGGACTTCAACCTGAGTGGCGGTGAAATGGAAGAAGCTGGGCCTCAAACGTCAAACCCCTTCATGCCGGGACCGCGTAACAGGAATAGACAGCAGCAAGGTGCCAACGGAAGCAGACCACAAGGTGGAGCAGGAGCTCCGGCTGCTGGCGGCGGACAGGCTCCAAGACGATAAGATGTCTGACATAAGATGTAAGAAGTAAAAGTTAAGATGGAAGATAACAGAAAAGTAGTCATAGAGTTGCAGAACGTCAAGCGCTATTTCCAAGTAGGCTCGGAGACGGTAAAGGCTCTGCGTGGCGTATCGTTCAAGATCTATGAAGGCGAATTCGTCACCATACAGGGCACCTCGGGTTCTGGCAAGTCGACGCTGCTGAACCAATTGGGCTGTCTTGACAGTCCTACCAGCGGCGAGTACTATCTTGACGGTATCAGCGTGCGTACCATGTCGAAGACACAGCGCGCACACCTACGCAACCGCAAGATTGGCTTCGTGTTCCAGAACTACAACCTGTTGGCCAAGACCACAGCGTTAGAGAACGTCGAACTGCCGCTGATGTACAACTCGGAAGTTTCGGCACAGGAACGCCGCGAGCGCGCCATTAAGGCGCTGGAGGCTGTGGGACTGGCTGACCGCATGGAGCACAAGTCGAACGAGATGTCGGGCGGACAGATGCAGCGTGTAGCTATTGCCCGTGCGCTGGTCAACGATCCAGCTGTACTATTGGCTGACGAAGCCACAGGTAACCTCGATACGCGTACGTCATTTGAGATGTTGGTACTGTTCCAAGAACTCTATCGTCAGGGCCACACCATCATCTTCGTAACACACAACCCTGAGATTGCGGAATACGCCTCGCGCAACATCAACCTGCGCGACGGAAAGATTCGTGAGGACACCGTCAACACCAACATCAAATCGGCAGCCGAGGCATTGGCCGCACTGCCCATACCGCAAGACGACTAATCGTTTCGCTAATAAATAATGAATAAAGAATAAAGCGAAAGAATGAATATACTGAATCTATTTAAAGTCAGCTTGAAGGCAGTCGCCAACAACAAAATGCGCTCCTTCCTTTCGATGCTGGGTATCATCATTGGTGTGGCTGCAGTCATCATCATGATGGCCATCGGACAGGGTTCAAAGGAGAGTATTCGCAAAGAGCTGTCAACGATGGGAACCAACCTGCTGACCATACGTCCCGGAGCCGACATGCGTGGCGGCGTACGCCAGGATCCATCGGCCATGCAGACACTGAAGATGGCCGACTATGAACGCATTTTGCGTGAGAAGAAGTTTGTGACAAAGGTGTCGCCTGAGGTGACTGCTAGCGGACAGGCTATCTATGGCAATAACAACACCACATCATCAATGTACGGCGAATCGATAGACTACATCGACATTCGCCAATGGACAATTGATGAGGGTGAGTGTTTCACCGAAGAAGACATCAAGAAGGCGGCCAAGGTGTGCATGATTGGCGCTACTGTAGTCAAGGAACTTTTCGGGAATACCGACCCTATTGGTAAGACCATACGTTTCAAAAGTATTCCCATGCGCGTCATCGGCGTGCTGAAGGCAAAAGGTTATAACAACTGGGGTATGGACCAAGACAACGTCATCATTGCCCCTTATACCACCGTCATGAAACGTATTGCAGCACAGACGTGGTTTTCAAGTATTGTCTGCTCTGCCATCACCGAGGAACTCAGTGACGCTGCCATCGAAGAACTGACTCAGATGCTGCGCGACAATCACAAACTAAAAGGCGAGGCTGCCGACGATTTCACCATCCGCTCACAGGCTGAGATGATGGAGACAATGTCGTCAACGATGGACACGGTGACCATAATACTTGTAGTAGCTGCAGCTTTCTCGCTGCTTGTCGCCGGTATCGGCATCATGAATATCATGTTGGTGTCTGTGACCGAACGTACGAAGGAGATAGGTCTCAGAATGGCAGTTGGTGCCACAGGCCCCGTCATTTCGCTGCAATTCCTCATAGAGTCTGTGCTCATATCATTAACAGGCGGATTATTAGGCGTCCTTGTGGGTTGTGCCGCCAGCGATTTCGTTGTTCCGGCTTTCGGCATGCCTAGCAGCGTGCCCGCATGGAGCATCTACGTATCTTTCCTGGTCTGCGTCTTTATAGGTGTACTCTTCGGCTACATACCTGCGCAGAAAGCCGCAAATATGGATCCCATAGAAGCAATCAGACATGAATAGACACTTGGCCGGTATGTGCCACCTCGCCTTCTGGGCTTTCCTGTTCCTGTCGCCTCTCACATTCTGGCGCGGAACACATTTCAACTTCATACACTATCTGATGACGTGTATGCAGCCTCTGATGGTGATGGTTGTGTTCTATCTCAATTACCTGGTACTGGCCCCAAGGTTCTTTGTTTCGGGCAAGCATCGATATGATTTGCTCATAAACATCGTCATGCTATTGTCGTTGGGTGTCTTCGTCCATTATTGGATGGACTTCGTTAACACGCTCTATGTGCCCAACTACGCCCCGACATCCGACTCGCTCGGCACGTTGGCATACATTGCACGCGACACGCTGAACCTGACGGTATTCTCCGTGGGTGCAACAGCACTGGCACTGGCACGCCGATGGGTAACTGCCGACCAAAAGTTGAAAGAGTCAGAAGCAGCACGTGCCAAGGCTGAACTGTACAACCTACGTTCACAAATAAATCCGCACTTCCTGCTGAACACGCTGAACAATATCTATGCCCTCACGGCATTCGACTCGGCACGTGCACAAGAAGCTATCATGCAACTGAGCCGCTTACTGCGCCACATGTTATACGATAATCAGGAGATAAGTGTCTCGGTACGCGATGAGGTACAGTTCCTTGAGAATTATGTCAGTCTCATGAAAATCCGCTTAACAGATACTGTTGACGTGACGTTCAACGTCAACTATGAGTCGCCAGACATAAAGATTGCTCCACTCATGTTTATCTCGCTCATTGAGAACGCTTTCAAACATGGTATCAGCCCCACTGAGCCCAGCTACATCCACATAACGCTGAATGTCACACACCAGCAGGCGGTCTTCCACCTCGTAAACTCCAATTACCCGAAAACATCAGAGGACCACAGCGGGCACGGAATTGGACTACAACAAGTACAACGACGACTCGACCTCGCATATCCCGAACGCTACAAATGGGAAAAGACTATCAGCAAAGATAATAAAGAATATCAATCTACAATAACAATACAATTATGACAATCACATGTTCAATTATTGATGACGAACCTTTGGCAGCCAGTCTGCTTGAAAGCTACGTAAAGAAAACGCCATATCTTACGCTGCGCGGCACATATAATAGTGCCATCACAGCGATGAGAGACCTACGCGACAATCCTGTGCAGCTTTTGTTCCTTGACATTCAAATGCCGGAACTTAGCGGCGTTGAGTTTGCCAAGATTCTTCCAAAGGACACAAAAGTCATTTTCACAACAGCCTTCAACCAATATGCGATTGAGGGCTACAAGGTCAACGCACTCGACTACCTGTTAAAGCCCATCTCATATCAAGATTTCTTGCTGTCTACAGACAAGGCTATGGAATGGTTCTCGTCGCAGAACAAACAGAATCTGTACAACGAGGATCGTTTCATGTTTGTAAAAAGCGATTATAAACTGATACGCGTCTGTCTGGACGACATTATCTTCGTTGAAGGACTGAAAGACTATGTACGCATCTATATGCGCTCGGGCGAGAAAATCATGTCGCTGATGAGCATGAAAAAACTGGAGGAGAACCTCCCCCAGCCCGAGTTTCTACGCGTTCACCGCTCGTGGATTGTCCACATGCCGGAGGTTACAACCATCGACCGCTTCCGTATCGTCTTTGGTGACCTCTTCATCCCTATTTCGGACAACTACAAGGAACAGGTGCAGACGTATCTCGACAATCACACTTTAGTTTGATACAGCCATTCTAAAGTAAAACTGCAGGCCTTACTTGGTCTGCAGTTTTACTTTTGTCCCTTTCTGTTTCTCTGCCGTAACGATTAGAATAACGGGGCTGGGCTTTCGTCCAGAACGCAGGATTACCACACATTTTCCATCGTAAAGACGTCTGGTGTTGCCAACTGACAATTCTTCGGAGTTGATGTCACCATTGATTACGCCTACTATGCGAGCATCACCGTCTACATGGAATGTCAGTTTGTCGTTGGCAGTTGGAATACGACGTCCTTTGTTGTCAACGAGACTTATCTCAACGTGCTGAAGATCCATGCCATCTGCTTTCCACGCTGCATTATCTGCATGAGCAACAAGTCCCTTGGGCGTACCCGCTGTCTCTATGCGATGACGGGCCACAACCTTTCCGTTCTTCCGAGCTATGGCCTCAAGATAGCCTGGGGAGAAAGTTATATTATTCCAACGTATCTGATTGCGCTCTTTGGGATTGGCAACATCGTTTTGTCTAACACCCAAACTCTTGCCATCCTGAACAAGTTCCACCTCATCAGCATTGGTATATGTGATGAGCGCGACTCTCTGTCCTGGCGTTCGGTTCCAGTGGTCACTCATACTGTCGTTACCTGTTTGTATGCCGTTCCAAGACTGGCTGCCCCGTCTGTCAATGACGCCTATGTGGACTACAGGTTCATTAGGCTGGAAGAAACTTTTCATATAATAAGCCTTAGGTTTTGGATTTAGAGCAATATCAAAAACTCCCTGACTCCAACCCTTGGCGGGCCACCCCTGCGACTCACCTAAGTAATCGATAGCGCCCCAATAGGCAAGTCCGATAACCTTGTCGAGTTCCATCTCGAAATAATTCTGGCCCATAGCCGCCACAGAGGCCTCACTCTGGTAGAATGTCATCCACGGGAAACGACGGCCATCGCCAGGGAAATACATGTAGCGGTAATTGTAAGCCTGAATGTCTGTCACCTTTGCCAGTTCGCAAGGCAACGAGTCGGTCGTCCAATTACGATAGCGCGGATGCATAGCCACTGTGACACTTCGCGTGGAATCATAGCGACAGACCAAAGGACGCATCAGGCGGTACATTGTCACACCAAAGTCATTAAAGGGCATGTTGGCATCCTGCTGTAGTTCATTGCCGAGGCTCCACATTACCACAGATGGAGAGTTTCGGTCACGTTTCACCCACTCAGGCACATCATACTGCCACAATTGTTCAAAAGGTACGCGCCCGCCCGTATGCTGGCGTGTCCATTTGTCGTAAAGCTCGTCAACGACAAGAATACCATATTGGTCGCAGAGTTCAATGAACTCACGGCTATAAGGATTGTGAGAGGTGCGAATATGGTTGACGCCAAACTGCTTCATCAACTGCAGGCGTTTCTCTATGGCGCGGGGATATGCAGCTGCGCCAAGAGCACCCAACGAATGATGGTTGGCATATCCTTTAAGCAACACTTTCTTGCCATTCAACTTCAAACCGAAAGACGGGCCATATTCCACGGTACGAATGCCGAAGCGTTCGGAATACTCATCAGCAACACTACCGTCTGCACGTAGAAGCGTAACCACAGCAGTATAAAGATGCGGATGTTCCGTATCCCATAACATGGGATTCTGGATTTCAGCCTCCTTCATACGAAACTCCTGAGTGCGTGAAGTTGTGACTCTATTTGCGAACTCGCGGCTCTCATAGACCATCACGCCATTAGGATTGTAAATACGCAAAAACACGGGAGTTTCCTTGGCTTTACCACGATTAGCGAACTCCACACCAACGGTGACAAAGCGATTGTCACGGGTTATAATATAGAGCGGATGACGCTCCATGTAGAGATCTCGCGCCGTTGCCACTAGCTTAACATTACGAAATAACCCTCCACCCGTGTACCATCGAGAGTTGCCTGGATCACGTGTGTCAGCCATCACTGCTATCACATTCTCTTGGCCAATATGCAGTTTGTCTGTAACATCAATCTGAAAACCTACATAGCCATAATCGGTACCGCCAATACGTTCACCATTGAGATATACATCGCCCGTATACATAATGCCACCAAAATCAAGCAGCAGACGGCGGTTACGCAGAGAGTCGGCCGGAGTCAGATGATAACGGTACCAACCGCACCCCATTTCCTTAAAGCCGCGACTCGACAGACGACTCATGATATTGGCTGCCGGATCGTTATTATCGGCTTTTTCGTCAGCTGCCGGAGCCACCCAAGGTTGTTCTATCTGAAAGTCATGGGGTACATCAACAACACGCCACAAACGGTCATCATATGATGGAGATGCTGCTTCCGGAACATTACCAAGAAAAAAACGCCAGCCAAAATTCAAATCTATAGCACAACGATAGTTTATTTGAGCGTTAAGAGACACTGTAATAAACAGTGAGAGAAGCATTAGTAGTTTCGTTCTTTTCATCTTTTATGTTGTTTTAGTACTGCAAAGGAACAACTTTTTTGCGAAATATGGAAAAAAAAGCCTAAAAAATACACTTCAAGTGGTAAAATATTCATTCTTGATTCTTCATTCTTGACTTTTTTTCGTACCTTTGCAGGGAATTAATTCAAAAAAGATGGCTAAGAAGAAAATTCTGTTCATTAATCAGGAGATAACTCCATACGTTCCCGACACAGACTTGTCAATCATGGGCAAGGCCCTTCCTCAGGCTATTCAGGAGAAGGGTTATGAAATTCGTACATTCATGCCAAAATGGGGTACCATCAATGAGCGCCGTGGACAATTACATGAAGTGATTCGTCTCTCTGGTATGAACCTTATCATCAACGATACGGACCACCCTCTTATTATTAAGGTGGCATCCATCATTAACACACGCGTCCAGGTGTATTTCATCGACAATGATGATTATTTCTCAAAACGCCGTATGATAACCGACGAGAACGGTGAAGATTATGACGACAACGGTGAACGCGCCATATTCTTCGCACGCGGTGTTTTGGAGACTGTCAAAAAACTACGTTGGGTGCCCGATGTGATTCATTGTCAAGGATGGATGAGTGCTGTTGTGCCTCTGTACATCAAGACAGCCTACCACGACGAACCATCGTTTGCCAACACGAAAGTTGTTACGTCGCTGTTCCCCAACAGTCTTAGTAAAGATCTCGGACAGGATTTCAAACAGGGCATCGAGTTCCGTGATGCCAATGCGGAAGTGTTAGCGGGATACAAAGACATTTTTGATTTTAACGAATTAAGCAAATTGGCTATTGACTTCAGCGATGGCATTATTCAAGCCAACAAGGATACCGACCCCGCATTGTTGCAATATGCAAAAGACAAGAATATTCCGCTGCTTGACTACTGCGGTGAGAATTTTGCCGACACATTCGAGGCCTTTTATGACCAAATTTGCCCAGATACAGAAGAATAGTTTTCACAGGATAAGATGATTCGTAACAGACTTCTTTCAGGATTGGCCGTGGTTACCATGGCTTTTTCTGCATGTAATAATGATGATTTGACGATTGGCTCCTCACTAACCAGCGAGGGAGACAAACTTGATGTTACAACAGCAACTTTCAACGTCACGACGCGTACCGTCACCGTTGACTCCGTAATTGCACGCACGGGCGACTGCTATTTCGGACGCATCAAAGACCCAGAGACCGGCGCCTACATCACGACTGATTTCATGTCGCAGTATCACATTCTAGAGACATTCTCTTTGGCTGACGAAGACAGTATCATCAGCAAAGAGAGCGGACAGGCTGTTGCGGACTCATGCGAGCTCATCATTTACTTAGGAAGCGCATCTTCTTTCTGTGACTCACTTGCAGCCATGAAGATGAAAGTGACAGAACTTGCCACCCCCATAGAGGACAATTGTGATTACTACTCCAACTTCAATCCTGATGAGAAAGGATATTTGCGCCACGATATGCAGTATTCGAAAATGTTCACATGGGCAGACATGACTAGCAGTTCTAAGGAGAAGTCTGACGAAAACTACTTCAAGCACATCACGATTCCTTTGAATAAAGAATATACAGACAAAAACGGCAATACCTATAAGAACTACGGCACATATATTCTGCAACAATACTATCGTCATCCTGAATATTTCCGTAATTCCGATGTGTTCATTAAAAATGTCTGCCCAGGTTTCTTTTTTGAGATAACCGATGGCCTCGGTTTTCACGGAAAGGTTCCTTATACGGGCGTACAGATACACTATCGTGCAGTCAGTGAGGATTCTATCTACAACACCACAGCAACGTTGGCAGGTACAGCCGAGGTGCTGCAGACCATCCGCATCACTAATGAAAAAGCTAAACTCGACTCGCTAGCAAAGGTAAATACTTGTACCTATCTGAAGTCGCCTGCCGGACTCTTCACAGAAGTGACGCTTCCCATTGACGATATCATGCAGGATCGTTCCAAAGACTCACTCCTTGCAGCAAGCATTTCATTCCAACGCATCAATGAAGGAACGCACGACAATTCGGCGCTGTCTATACCACAAAACATACTGCTTATATGCAAGGACAGCGTAGATAGTTTCTTTGAAGAGAAATCACTGGCTGATAATCTCACATCTTACACAGCCAGTTACGCTTCCAACCAGAATGCTTATACATTCTCAAACATCTCTGCACTGATTTCCCATCTCTCTCAGCTCAAGGCAGAAGGAACGAAAAATGATCCGTCATGGACAAGCAATCATCCCAACTGGAACAAGATGTTGCTCATTCCTATCCATCTTGACCAGGTAAGCACTACATCTGCCTACAGTGTCAGCAATACAACAACAATCAGTATAGAACATGACATGAGTATCAGCAGTACACGTCTGGTGGGCGGCAGTGGAAATGCAAATGAGCCAATATCGCTGAAAGTCATATTCGGCCACTTCAAAGACAACTAGTAATTATGGCCGACGGCTATTTGGAGAAACATCAGCAGGAATACGAGGCTCGTAAGGCCAAGTGGTTGCAGAAGATGAAGCATCGTCCGAAAACGAAGCCACATACAACAGATAAAGGAGAAGAGAATACTGAAGTATAATTATTTGTGAGCTTCTTCTATTCTAAGGCAATACGTAGAGTAGAAGTTGTTTTCTCCGAAATACGGGAACGGTTGTCTGTGCGACGTCCAACAAGCCAGACAATCGTTCCTTTTGCATCAACAACAACGAGTTGGCGTCGTTTCTCAAAAAGATTAACCTTGAGGTCTGTGAGATAGTCACTAACGAGACGACTCCCCGCCATACCAAAAGGAGCGAAGCGGTCACCTTCTTGGACTGCACGTAGTGTCAGGGGGAATGTCACTAAAGCAGCATCGAGGGTGGCCACATCTGGATGTCGGCTAATGGAAACATCTTCAAGTTGTTCTATACGTAGTTTCTTATCACTATACACGTACAATCCCGGCTCCGGGATACGTAACGTTTGAGGAAGCTGTTGTACTCTCTGCTGAACAATCAACCGACCGCGGTCAACAAGCAGTTCGTGGCTTTCTGTTTGGAACACACGTCCAGTTGGGATGCTAAGATTTGCTGCTAACTGTTCGATGGAATCGGGTGAAAAGCCTAAAGGTGACAGCAATTCAAAGAGCACATACTCCGGGGACGGCTCTTGCAGAAGTGTCTGGATATCAATAATTCCACCTCGTTCTGTATCAAAGGCACCTTCCTGACATACACGTTTTTTTGCCGATTCCATCGCCACATTAAAAACGTGTTCTGCTTCCGCCATGCGCTGTACTGTACGACAGATGTTCTCAGTAGCTTTGGGATTGATTGTTTTTAACAAAGGCAATATGTCGAGACGTAATTTGTTACGTATCACATCGTTAACAAGGTTTGAAGAGTCTGTGACGTATTCCTGTCCGATAGAATCGAGATATTCTACGATTTCCTGACGGCTGACATCTAACAAGGGACGAACAATATGACCATTTCGTGGACGAATGCCTGTAAGACCATGTATACCTGTACCACGCAGCAGATTCATCAGTAACGTCTCGACAGCATCATCCCGATGATGTGCCACACAGACATCGGCAGCACCGACATCTTGCCTAAGTTGCTTAAAATAACGGTAGCGCAGTTCGCGTGCTGCCATCTCAATGCTTACTTGATGAAATTCTGCGTAAATCTTTGTTTCAAAATGAATTATATGAAGTGGAACGTTCTTAATGTAGCATAAATCTTTAACGAACATTTCGTCACGAAGACTCTCTTCGCCGCGCAACTGGAAATTGCAATGGACAGCCTCTACACGGTAGCCCATACTCTGTAGCACAATCAATAAAGCCACGCTGTCGGCGCCGCCACTGACTGCCACCAAGTGAAGGTCGTCCTTCGACAGCAATCCATGCTTGTCTATATACCGTTCAACCCTCCTTATCATTTCACTTTTTCTAATTACGCTACGCTCTTTATGCCTTACTCCACATACAACACCAATCCCTTCAAATACTCGCCTTCTGGGTGATAAATATTTACCGGATGGTCAGCCGGTTGATGCAACTGGTGCAGGATACGCACCTTACGACGGGCTAATGCTGCAGCAGTAAACACCGCATTACGGAAATGTTCTTTTGTAACCACCTGCGAACAGCTGAAAGTAAAGAGAATACTTCCAGACGGCATTTTCTCCATCGCTTTCTGATTCAGACGCGTATAGCCTTTCAGCGCATTATGCAAGGCTGCGCGGTGTTTGGCGAAGGCGGGAGGATCAAGGATGACAAGATCGTATTCTCCCATGTCATCGAGATATTTAAAGGCATCCTCACAGAAGGCTTGATGACGTTTGTCGCCTGGGAAATTCAGTTCTACATTGCGATTAGTAAGCTCTATGGCCTTAGCGCTGGAGTCAACACTATGAACGAGTTTGGCACCGCCTCTCATGGCATAAAACGAGAAGCCTCCTGTATAACAAAACATATTGAGGACACGCTTATTATGAGAATACTGTTCAAGTAACGCTCTATTCTCACGCTGGTCTACAAAAAAGCCCGTCTTCTGTCCGCGAAGCCAGTCGACATAAAAGCGCAAACCGTTTTCCATAGCAATATTCTCATCGCTGCCGCCATATAGGAAACCGTTCTCCGGCTCCATAAACGGCAGTGTTGTCTCACTCTTGTAATAGACATTTTCTATACGTCCACCCATGACATCCATCAGCTGACGGGCAATATCATGACGCTGGATATGCATACCTATGCTGTGAGCCTGCATGACTGCCGTCTTATTGTAAACATCAACAATCAGTCCTGGCAGGTTGTCGCCCTCTCCATGCACGAGTCGGTAGGCATTCTGGTTCTTAGCATCGGCAAGGCCGATGGAACGGCGCATTTCAAGTGCTGAAGACAGACGGGCATTCCAAAAAGCATCGTCAATAACAATATCTCGGAACGACAGCACGCGAACAGCAATAGAGCCTTGTTGGAAATGTCCGACAGCGATAAAATCGCCCTTTTCAGTGATGACACGTACTACTTCGCCTTCCTCAATACCTTTGTCAGCACGCAGGATGGCACCTGAGAACACCCACGGGTGGAAACGGCGGAGACTTTCCTCCTTACCACGTTTTAGTTGTATGGTCTTATAACTCATAATTCATGTTTTAACTTGCTGTTGGTGAAAGTTCAGCACTTTTTACCAACACATAGTCCCCACTCTCTTTCAGGCGTACAAGCTCATCATAAAGCATAATGCACGACCACGCATCAGTAGCGGCATAGCCTTTCTGCTTTTCGTCAAGCACATCGCGTTCCCAGTTGCTAAGTTGCTGGCGCTTACTGATTTTCTGTCCAAAGAAGTTGGCGTAAAGCTTTTGTAGGCTAAGATCTTCGACCCCAATCTCACGCACATGGTCTTGCAAGTCAATAAACGAGCCAGGCGTGAAATCTCCCAATTTGTGCAACGCATTCATATCGTCAGAAAGTGACAAGCCAATCTTCGGTACCGTCGTATCCTCAAGCAGTCGCACAATGTCAGGCGTTAGCCCCGTGTGGTTCAGACGGAAAAGAAAACAGATGTCACGTGTAGACACTTGAAGCAATGCCACCCGATGAATATCTCCGCGTCTGAAGGAGGGGCGCGTTTCTGTATCGATGCCCAAAATCTCCTGCGACAACAAAAAACGCACGGCCCGCGCAGCCTCTGAAGCCGACACGACCACTTCTATGCGTCCACCAAAGAGTACTGGCGGCAAAGCAGCTATTTTTGACTTGTCAAATTTGTCGTATAGGGTCTTTTTCATCTATCGAATCGTTTACGGAGTGCAAAATTACAAAAAAAATTGGTATTTATGGTAGATTCTTAACTTTTTCCGCTAATTTTGCACAGAAATACAGAAAGTCACACACAAATGGCAAAGAAAAGAAAAAAATCAGAGCAGACTGCGCACTCTTTTACAGAGGCGTTAGGCATCAATCATATTTTCCATAACGAGCGTTTGAACTTCTTTTTAGGGCTCCTCGTCATCATCGTCGCGGTATATCTGATACTGGCGTTCCTCTCGTTCTTCACAACAGGAGCTGCCGACCAAAGCATGATTGAGGAGTTGCGGTCTAGCGAGATGCAGAATCAGCAGCATGAGTTCGCAAATTCATGTGGTTCTATCGGTGCCTATGCGGGTTCCTTCTTCGTTAAGGACTGTTTTGGTTTAGCGGCATTTTTCATCCCGGCATTCATGCTCTTGACAGGACTCCGTCTGATGCGTGTATATAAGATTAAACTGCTGAAATGGTTCATGTCGCTGATGATTCTGATGTTCTGGGCATCCATCACCTTCGCCAAGTTCTTGTCACCGCTGTTTATTGACAGCCACTTCAACCCCGGCGGCGATCATGGCCTATACATTTGTCAGCAGATTGAAGGCTTTGTCGGAGCACCCGGTCTGACTGCGTTATTGGCTTTGATAGCCATTGCTTTCCTGACTTATCTGAGCGCTGAGACCATCTATTTCATCCGTAAGATACTGAACCCGATGCCGCTATTCCGCAAAATCCCGTTCCAGATAACAAACACCGCTGAAGACGAAGAGCCACAAGGTACCTATGTCATTGGGCAGCATGAAGACCCTGAGGTATATGACGACCCACAGACGGAAGAGATAGAATTCCCCATTGACGAAAAGGAGCCTATTCTGTCCCAGCAACCCATTACCCCCATTCAGCCCATTCAGCCCATCTCTCAGCCGGCAACGAACGATCTTGACCTGACCATTGAGGCCGGCAAGCAGGAAGAGACGGCCGAAGGCAAGAACCTCGTTACTGTCGGTGACAAGGAATTGGAGCCCTACGACCCGAAGCGTGATTTAGAGAACTACCACTACCCCACACTCGACCTGCTGAAAGAGTATGACGATGACGGCAAGCCTTATATTGATATGGCTGAGCAGACTGCCAACAAGAACCGCATTGTTGACGTACTGCGTAATTTCGGCGTTGAAATCAGCAGCATTAAGGCAACTGTCGGTCCTACCATCACTCTTTATGAGATTACCCCTGCACAGGGCGTGCGTATCTCCAAAATCCGCAATTTGGAAGATGATATAGCCCTGAGCCTCTCGGCCCTTGGCATCCGTATCATTGCGCCTATTCCTGGTAAGGGAACCATCGGTATTGAGGTTCCTAATGCCAAGCCATCTATCGTCTCGATGGAATCGATACTTAATTCCAAGAAGTTCCAGGATTCGAAGATGGAGCTCCCCTGTGCTATGGGTAAGACCATCACCAACGAGGTCTTCATGTTCGACCTCGCAAAGATGCCTCACCTGCTTGTGGCTGGTGCCACCGGTCAGGGTAAGTCTGTCGGCCTGAATGCCATCCTCACCTCTTTATTATATAAGAAGCACCCGGCTGAGATGAAGATTGTGCTCGTTGACCCGAAGATGGTGGAATTCTCCATCTATTCGAACATCGACAAGCACTTCCTCGCCAAGGTGCCCGACGACGACGCTTCGCCCATTATCACCGACACCAGCAAGGTGGTCCGCACGTTGCAGTCGCTCTGCGTTGAGATGGATGCCCGCTACGAATTGCTGATGGCAGCTGGCGAGCGTAACATCAAGGATTATAACAAGAAGTTTATCGAGCGTCGTCTGAACCCCGAAAATGGACATCGCTACATGCCTTATATCGTTGTTGTCATCGACGAGTACGGCGACCTCATCATGACTGCCGGCAAGGAGATAGAGCTCCCCATTGCCCGTATCGCCCAGAAGGCCCGCGCCGTCGGCATCCACATGATTATCGCCACACAGCGCCCGACGACCAACATTATCACCGGTACCATCAAGGCCAACTTCCCAGCCCGCATCGCCTTCAAAGTGTCGCAGGGTATCGACTCGAAGACCATCCTCGACCGTATGGGTGCTAACCAGCTCATTGGCCGCGGCGATATGCTTTTCCTGCAAGGTAACGACCCCATCCGCGTTCAGTGTGCTTTTGTCGATACGCCCGAGGTGGCCGCTATCAACAAGTTTATCTCACAGCAACAGGGCTATCCCTGCACCTACGAGCTGCCTGAGCCCATGACCGACGACGGCATGGACGGCGGTAGCGGTGGTGGCGGCGAGTTCGACGTACAGCACATCGATCCGCTGTTCGAGGATGCCGCCCGTCTCATTGTCATGTCGCAGAGCGGCTCTACATCGCTTATCCAGCGCAAGTATGCCATCGGCTACAATCGCGCAGGCCGTCTGATGGACCAGTTGGAGAAGGCAGGCGTCGTAGGACAGGCCCACGGTTCTAAGCCCCGCGAGGTACTCATTCAGGACGAGGTTAGCCTCGATAACCTGCTCAGCACATTCCGCAACCGATAATCATTTGATACAAGACATCTGAATACTAATTAATCACATGCATAAAATGAAAAAGATAGTTTTTGCAATGACACTCCTGCTGGCTTCAGCCGCAGGCTACGCACAGACAGCTACGCAAGTACTGGACAAGGCTGCACAGAAACTGACAGCCAAGAGCGGCGTCAAGGCCGACTTTAAGGCCAGCACGCCGCAGGGCACCATCACAGGTACCATCGCCGTCAAAGGCAACAAGTTCGTGGCAACCACCCAGCATACCAAGGTGTGGTTCGATGGCAAGACCCAATGGACCTACATGTCGCGTAACGACGAAGTAAACGTCAGCAACCCCAAAGACAGTGAGCTGCAGTCGCTCAACCCCTACAACTTTATAAATATGTATAAGAAGGGGTACAAGAGCACCATGCGCAAGGAGGGCGGCAACTACGTCATCCACCTGACCGCCGAGTCAAAGGCGAAGAAGGTGCAAGAGCTCTTCGTCACAGTCGACAGCAAGACCAACAACCCCACTCAGGTGAAGATGCTGCAGGGCAAGAAATGGACAACCTTCGATGTATCCAACCTGAAGCAGGAGTCGCTTCCCGACGCTTATTTCCGTTTTAACGCCAAGGATTTCCCATCGGCAGAAGTGATTGACCTGCGATGAACCGGCTGCAATTGTTCCGTCTGATACGGAAGAACCTGCGACTGGGAGACCGTCGCAGTCCCACCTTCGACCAAAGCATGATTGCCAAGGTCATGATGTTCCTTGGTGGTCTGATGTTCGTGGGCTATCTGATATTCTTCGGCATCATGCTTGGTCTCGCCGCTAAGAAGGACGGCGCGGGCTTCCTTATAGCCATGCTGCCTGTTGTTTTGACTATCGACTTTTTCCTGCGCTTCATGGTGCAGCAGACACCGCTCATGCTTATCAAGCCCTACATTCTGCTGCCCATCTCGAAGTACACCGTCATCGAGAACTTCCTGCTTTCGTCGCTCACCAGCGCCTACAACTTCCTGTGGCTCGCCCTCTTCCTACCCTACGCCATTATCGCGTGGTCACGCGGTTGCGGCTTTGGCGAATCGCTGATGGTTGTCATCATCGGGCTCTTCGCCATTATGATGAACAGCCAGTTCTACCTCTGCATGCGCACCCTGCTGAACCGCAACCAGCTGTGGTGGTTTGCCGCATTGGGCATACTCGCCCTCCCCTGGCTGCCCCTGCTGATATGGTCGCCTGACGTGCTCGACATCTATACCGAGTACGGCAACACCGTGCCTACCTTGCTGACCATCATCGTTGTGACGACGCTGCTTGTCATGCTGAACCGCAAGTTGCAGTTCCGTTTCGTCTATGAGGAAATATCCAAGGCCGAGAAGACCACCGTCAAGCACGTTCGCGAGTTTTCGTTCCTGAACCGCTTCGGCGAGTCGGGCGAATACCTGAAGCTCGAGGTCAAGAGCGTCATGCGCAACAAGGTCATGCGTGCCCGCTTCTGGTCCAGCCTCATACTCATCATCGTCTTCAGCGCCATGATAGCCTATACGCCCGTCTATGACGGCCGTTTCTCTGTCAACTTCTGGTGTTTCTATTGCTTTGGTCTCTACGGCGTCACGTCGCTCGTCAAAGTAATGTGCCCTGAGGGCAACTACATCGACCTACTGATGACACACAGGGAAAACATATTGTCGCTGCTGCGCGCCAAATACTACTTCCACTGCATCATCCTCGTTGTGCCGTTCATTGTGCTGCTGCCCGCCGCCTTTGCCGGCAAGTTCACGCTACTCATGATGCTGGCCTACATGTTCATCTGTACCGGTCCCCTCTACCTCATTCTCTTCCAACTGGCCATCTACAACAACCAGACGCTGCCCCTGCAGCAGAAAATTACGGGTAAGGCCAACTTCGAGAACGGTCGCCAACTCATCATCGAACTCGTTGGCTTCGTCGCCCCCATCGCATTGGTGAACATCACGCTGTACCTCTTCCCAGAGAACATTGCATACACCATTCTCATCGTCATCGGCCTGCTCATTACAGCAGCCCATCCATGGTGGTTGCGCCGCGTCTACACCAGCATGATGCGTCGCCGTTATGCCAACTTGGAAGGCTTCCACGCCAGCCGATAAAGAAAAAAGAGCGATAGAATCAATTTTTTTGAAAGAAAATCGGCAAAAAGTTTGGTGGAATGAAATAAAGTGAGTACCTTTGCACCCGCAAAACGAAAAACGTTGCACCCGTAGCTCAGTTGGTAGAGCACCTGACTCTTAATCAGGGTGTCCAGGGTTCGAGCCCCTGCGGGTGTACAAAGGAGGTCAGAGTTCCTCCTTGTTTTTTGAAATATTGTTGCACCCGTAGCTCAGTTGGTAGAGCACCTGACTCTTAATCAGGGTGTCCAGGGTTCGAGCCCCTGCGGGTGTACTTTCCGTTCACAGGATTGCCGATATGGCTCAGTTGGTAGAGCAACGCATTCGTAATGCGTGGGTCCCCGGTTCGAGTCCGGGTATCGGCTCAAAGCAAAAATCAAGAATCTTATTCATAAGCGGGATTAGCACATCGGTAGTGCACGGGCTTCCCAAGCCTGGGAGGCGGGTTCGATTCCCGTATCCCGCTCTGTTTTTGTGTCATTATCTTGAATATTAATTCTTTTTAACAGTATTTCTTGTCAATTATACACTTAATATAATTACCTTTGCAGCAGATAATTATATATTAACCCAAACAACCACTAAAAATCATGAGACGTAAACTAATCCATGCAATGATGCTGATGCTCAGCATGACCGCTGTTTTAAGCAGCTGTAGTAATGACACCGATCTTTTCGATCCTACAGCTGCAGACAAAGTTCAACACAACAAATTCAAGGAGGCTTTTGAGAAGACCTTCGGTAAAGTTGCTCCCGATGTTGACTGGGGCTTCAACGACACCGAAGCTACCGCTGAGACGCGTGGCGTCTCTAGAATAGTGGTAATGAATCCCCAGAAGATTTGCGCACTTACCCCATCTCAAATAGAAGAATTACCTGAGGAGAACAAGCGCGCCTGTCTGAGAATGCTTATTGATTATAATGTTAATATCGGTACAGATCTTACTATTGAGCAGTTAGCCGCCTTTGGTTTCAAGCGTATTATCTGCGAGGACCTGTATGTTTCAGAAAACAGCGACTTCGACTATAACGACGCCGTGTTCGATGCTAAGCGCATGGAAGAAGCCGGCGATGGTCAGTATGCTACGTTCTACACCGTTCTCCGCGCCGAGGGTGCTCATAAGAGTATTCAGATCGGCAAGGCCGAAGGCAAGTACGAGGTTCATGAAGCCTTTGAGGTGAGCAAGCAGACATTTATCAACACCGTAAACAAGGACAAAGATGTGAATCGCGGTGCCTATTGGATTAAGGAAAAGAACCCCGTTGTCAAGATTATCGAGGTTGCCAAGAGGGATGACGGCAAGGAGCCTACGCTCATTGACATCCCCGTCCTCGTTGAAGGCAATAAACTAGAATTGACAGCCATTCAAGGCCAGCCCGCTGAGAAAATATGCGTTGACCTTGACTACAGCTGGCTTGAGGAGCGCGTGCGCATGAAAGAATGGTATCCCGAGTTCAGCCACTATGCTACAGGTACTGCCTACTCTAACACATATGACGCCTTTGGTGGTGGAACTGCGTGGTGGCGCGCTACCGATTGGTATGGAAATTATACACCGGAACCCGAGCCAGAGCCGGAACCCGAGCCAGATCCAATAGCAAGTAATCCTTACTCAAAGGTACAATACACCGAACATTACACTATGACAGTAAAAAACAGTTCATTCGGAGCAGAAGTTGATACAATTATAAGGAACAATGGTTATCTGGTTTTATTTAAATCAGAACCAACAGCAGTAGCAGAGAGTGCTTTTGAAAGCTGTGCTATGCTGAAGACAATGTCCATACCTAATATCTCTATTGGAAAGAAGGCTTTCAAAAACTGTAATGGGCTGGAGAATTTTGTAATGAATAATGGTTCGGCTACTGTTGTTATCAATGATGAAGCCTTCAAAAAATGTACTGCACTCGAGAACTTCGTGTTCTCTTCTACTCTTTGTGATATTGGAAAGAATGCTTTCGAGGACTGTAAAAAGCTGACAACAGTAGATATTCCGAGTAGTATTCTGAAAATTGACGATTATGCTTTCAAAAATTGTGAAAAACTGGAACACCTACGTATAGGCCAGGGTTTAATTGATAACAATAGTTATACAATTACAATTGGAAAGAACGCATTCCAGGGCTGTACATCATTGAAAACAGTAACTTGTTTGGCACTTGAGCCACCCGTAATCTTTACAGAATGGCCCTTCGATAATACGGTCACTAGAATAGAAGTTCCGGCGCAGAGTCTTCTTAAGTATAAGACAACATGGACCCAATATGCCGACATCATTGTTGGCCTGTACCAATAAGCTGTCAATTTAAGACTAAATCAAAAAGTTTTGAATATGCGAATCGCCGTCGGGCCAAGTGCCTTGACGGCGATTTTTAATAGGGGCCGAGTTTTGAAAAATACTCCATGAGTATTGCGCGAAACTCATGGAGTATTTTCAAAAAGTCGTAGAGTATTGCCTGAATTCTCTCGAAAATTCAGAGGAAAGTCGTGGAGTATTTTTCAAAACTCGTAGCGTATTACCTGACAGGCGTAGCGTATTGTCTGATAGTCGTGGACTATGCTTCAGACTAAGTCGAAGATGCCCATCGGAACGTTGCGCTTCAGGATTTCCAGTTGGAAATCCTTGCCGGCGATGATGCCATACTGACGCAGAATGGTCTCAACTGTTTTGCGTGCCAGTTCCGGATGGTTGTTCTCCTCGCTGAGATGACAGAGCCACACGTGCTTCAGCCGTTCGCTCATATTCTCGGCTATGGCCTGGGCGCAGTCGGCGTTGCAGAGGTGGCCGTTCTGACTCAGGATGCGGCTTTTGAGATAGGCGGGGTACGGTCCGTTCTTCAGCATCTCGACGTCGTGGTTGGACTCGATGACCAAGTAGTCGGCCTGCGTGATGAAGGGCTTCATCTCGTCGGTAACGGCTCCAGCATCGGTGATGATGCAGAAGTTCACGCCGTCGGCCTCAATCATATAGCCAATGTTCTCGCTGGCATCGTGAGGCACGGAGAACGGTGTGATGTGGAAGCATCCCAGCGTGAAGGGTTCGCCGGCCACAATCTTCTTCTTCATCGACGGGTCGAGCTTGCGCTGCACGCAATAGTTACGGTCTATGCCCTTGTGGACAAGTTCGGTGGCGTAAACGGGAAGATGATATTCGTGGCTGATGCTGCCCACCGACTTGATGTGGTCGGCGTGGTCGTGAGTGATCAGGACATAGCAAACCTTACTAAGGCTGAGACCATAGTCGGTAAACTGTTTCTTCAGTGTTCTGAGGCCTACTCCAATGTCTATTATCAGTCCATCCGTTTCGGTGAACAGGTAGTAGCAATTTCCGCTGCTACCGCTCCCAAAGGATATAAATCTAAGCATTTTGTCGTTAATTTTCTGCAAAAGTAACAAAAAATGACGGGATAACCAAAGGAAATCACTACCTTTGTACTTTATTAAGATTTTAACCATGAAAAGAATCGCTCTCATCATGACTGCTGTCGCTGCTCTGACGGCTTGCACCGACGGCGTCGACTCCCAGCAAGAGAAGGCCGGCCGTGCCGCTACAGCCTTCTCCGAGGCTTACTTTAACTATGACTTCAAGCGTGCCCTTGAGCTGACGACACCGGAGTCGGCAAAGTGGATTAGCTTTGTCGCATCGAACATCACGCAGGAGGACGTTGACCTGCTGAACACCCGTGACGGCGGCGTTGTGGTTGACCTGGACGAGTGCCAGATGGTGAACGACACGACCTATGAGGCTGTGTTGACGGTAGACAACTACATGGCGGCCGACAGTATCGGACGGCCCGGGGAATTCCGTAATGGTGGGGAGTTTCGCCTGAAGGTTGTTCTTCGCGACAACAAGTGGCAGGTCAAAATGGAAGGCCTACCGCAAAATGAAAAGCGTAGTCGCGACTGAAGCGCGGGTGCAGCAGCGGGTAGTGCTCTGAGTCGTCTTCCTCGTAGGCAGGGTTGATGGCTTTCATTCCGAGGTCGAAGCGCACGATGAAATAATCGAAGTTGATGCGCAGGCCCATACCATAGCCGACGGCAATCTGACTGGGAAAGTCTTTCAGCGTGAACTGTCCACCCGGCTGTTCCTTATATTCGCGGAGCGTCCAGATGTTACCAGCATCAACGAAGAGCGCGCCGCCAAGTTTCCAGAACAGATGTGTGCGATACTCGGCATTGAGGTCGAGCTTCATGTCGCCCGTCTGGTTGATGAAGTCGATTCGTCCGTCCCTACCCTTGTATTTTCCCGGTCCCAGTCGGCGTACACTCCATCCGCGCACGCTGTTGGCGCCTCCCGAGAAGTAACGCTTCTCAAACGGCAGCACCGACGAGTTTCCGTAGGGATAGGCCACGCCGAGTCCCAGGTGGAACACCAATTGGTTGTTATAGTCCAGCTGCAGGCTGCGCGTCAGGTCGATATCGGCCTTCACATACTGGGCATAGGCAATGTTGAAGACGTTATACTGCCCGCGGCTGTCCTTCTCGGCACCGAAGATTCGTGAACCGAGGCCAAGCAGATTGCCCGACGTCTCCAGATTCGTCTTCAGAGCCGTCTGTCCGTTGTTATAACCGTAGCCAAAGCCGATTTTCGTGATGAACAAGTCCTCATAGTTATAGCGCAGGATGGCATTGCGACTGGTTACGTCGTCAAGATAAAGCTTGCGGAAAGTTTCGCTAATCCAAGGCATGAACACGTAGTTCAGATCGAGCATGTCGAGCTGATACTGGTGGCGTTTGTTCTGCTGCTGCCACTTGTATCGCCAGGTTGTGGAGACAACGCGGCGGTGGAACTCCGGACGGTTCTGCAAGTCGTAGAGCAGCGACACCTCGCTGGTGGCATTGGAATTGCGACGCACCTGCTTGCTCAGGAAAGGCACGATGAAACGCGGGAACTGCAGTCGTGTCTCCAGACTATACTCCAAGAAGTCCTGATTGCTGTAACCCTCAAGGCCGCGAATGGCCTCGTAAGCGCCGCGCAGCTCGATAGTAAGGTTCTCCGAGCCCCGGAAAAGGTTACGGTTCTGGTATGTCAGCGAGGCTGCAGCGCCCAGGTCGCCGGCTGTGTTCGTGCCCTCAGGCTGGAAACTGAGCGTCGACGGCTTGTTCGTCTGCAGCTGTATGACACAATCCAACAGCGCCGTGTCCGGTCGTTCCGTGAAGGCGATGTTCGTATAGCGGACGGCGCCGAGTCGTCCAAAGTGATTGTAGGTGTTACGCAGGGCCGTTGCCGAGTAGTAGTCGCCCGGATCAAAGTGCGTACACTCCTCGAGAATACCCTTACGCAGGTGAATCACGCTGTCCTTGGGATTGCCGCTTTCATAACTGACGGAGGCCACGCGGTAGCGGCTGTGCAGCGTGTCCGTCTTTAGGGAATTACTGAAAGTCCGTAGCCACAATGTGACATCCACCAGCTGCGAATTGGCCGACGTATCGGCCATAAACGTGATGTTGTCCTTGTGGAACCGGAAGTAGCCGTTGTCCGTCAGCATCTGCGTCAGGCGTTTGCGCTCCAGGTCCAGCAGAGCCACGTTGAACTGCTGACCGCTACGAATGCCGCGCCTCGTCGAATCATCGAGCGCCAGCAGCTGGTTAATCTGTGGGTCGTCTATGCGATAGTTGACTTGCCCAACGTAGTAAGCACGGCCAGGCTGCAACATATAGTTGGTCGTTACCTTCTTGCCGTGTGTGATTGGCAGCATCTCCACCTCAGCATCCAGATAGCCGCTATTCCTGAGCGACTGACGGATGTCGCGGCACGAGAGGCTCGCCAGAGCCGTGTCGAGCAGCACAGGCGGTTCACCCATGTTCCGAAGCAGACGGTTCATCCACTTCGTGGTGTCGCGTCCCGAGAGAGAATAGACGTGTAGCGGAAGCTTCACCGACGAGAACCAACGGGCGTTGCCGCGCTGGCGGACATAACCTTTCAGCTGTCCGACGTTCACGTCGTCATAGTGGTCGCCGTCAACGCGCACCTTCACGCCATCCAACAGATACATACCGTCGGGCACGTACTTCGTTTCCGAGCACGCGCCCAACAGTAGAGCTGCGGATAGCAGCAGCGGTGAAGCTATCCTCCGTAATTTCACGTAGTTACTTAACGCTATTAATCAGTTCCTCAGCAGTTACCATTTGTTGCTCGCCGGTCACCATGTTCTTCAGCGTCAGCTTGCCCTCGCTGATTTCGTTCTCGCCAGCCAACACGACAAAGGGAATCTGCTTGGCGTTGGCGTAGGCCATCTGCTTCTTCATCTTGGCAGCATCGGGGAAGAGCTCCGTGCGAATACCTGCCTGACGGGCTTTGGCCACAGCGGGCATGATGTAAGCCGTTTCCTTCTCGCCGAAGTTGATGAACAGCAGCTGCGTGCCGTTGGTGGCGTCCTTGGGATAAGCGTCGAGCTGGTTCAGTACATCATAGATACGGTCAACACCGAACGAGATGCCGACACCCGAGATGCCGGGCATGCCGAAGATGCCCGTAAGGTTGTCGTAGCGTCCGCCTCCGGTAATACTGCCTATCTGCACGTCAAGCGCCTTTACCTCAAAGATGGCGCCGGTGTAGTAGTTCAGGCCACGGGCCAGCGTCAGGTCGAGCTGGAGCTCGTTGTGGAGTGTCGTTCCCAGCATTCCAAGAATGTAGCGGAGTTCCTCAACGCCCTTCTGTCCGGTCTCGCTGTCTTTCAGCACGTCGGCAATGGTGTTCAGTTTCTCCTCATTCGTGCCTTCAAGCAGAATGATGGGCTGCAGTTTCTGTATCTGCTCCTCCGTCAGACCATCCTCGCGCAGTTCGGCATTGACATTGTCAATACCAATCTTGTCGAGCTTGTCGATGGCAACGGTGATGTCCACAATCTTGTCGGCAGCGCCGATGACCTCGGCAATACCGCTGAGAATCTTACGGTTGTTAATCTTAATCTGTACGCGGACACCAAAGCGTGTGAAGACGGTGTCGACAATCTGCATCAGCTCCACCTCGTTCAGCAGCGAGTCCGAGCCGACGATGTCGCCGTCGAACTGCCAGAACTCACGGTAGCGGCCTTTCTGCGGACGGTCAGCACGCCAAACGGGCTGCATCTGGTAACGCTTAAACGGCAGCTGCAGCTCCTCGCGGTGCATCACCACATAGCGGGCGAAGGGCACGGTGAGGTCGTAGCGCAGGCCCTTCTCGCAGACCTTGGCTGCCAGATGCAGGGCGTTACGCTCCTGCAGTTCCTCGTCAGACACTTTCGTGAGGAAATCGCCTGAGTTCAGAACCTTGAAGAGCAGCTTGTCGCCCTCCTCGCCGTACTTACCCATCAGCGTGCCGAGCGTCTCCATTGCCGGTGTCTCAATCTGCTGGAAGCCGTAGAGCTGGTACACCTGCTTGATGGTGTCGAAGATATAGTTGCGACGGGCCATCTCCTGAGGGCCGAAGTCGCGTGTTCCTTTAGGTATGCTTGGCTTTTGTGCCATATCTGTTTTTTCTTTTTTACCTTTTTTACTTTCTAACGATTGTCTGTGCGCGGTCAGGACCGATGCTGATGATGCAGATAGGCGTCTCCAGCTGCTCCTCCAGGAACTTGATGTAGTCCTTGAACGCCTGCGGGAACTGATCCTCGCTGGTGAACTGCGTCATATCGGTCTTCCAACCGGGCAGTTCTTTATAAATGGGTTCAATACCGTCCTCGATGTTATAGGGGAAATAGTCAATCTCCTGACCGTTCTGCTTGTAAGCCACACAGGCCTTGATAGTGTCGAAGCCGTCGAGCACGTCGCTCTTCATCATGATGAGCTTCGTCACACCGTTTACCATAATGGAGTACTTCAGGGCTACGAGGTCAATCCAGCCACAACGGCGCTCACGACCGGTGACAGCACCATACTCGTGACCCAAGTCGCGAATCTTCTTGCCCGTCTCGTCAAACAGCTCCGTGGGGAACGGACCGGCACCGACGCGTGTGCAGTAAGCCTTCATAATGCCGAACACATCGCCAATCTTGTTGGGACCGATACCCAGACCGGTGCATGCGCCGGCGCAGATGGTGTTTGAAGAGGTCACGAAAGGATAACTGCCGAAGTCGATGTCGAGCATCGTACCCTGAGCACCCTCGCAGAGCACGCTCTCGCCGCTCTTCAGGATGTTGTTAATCTCGTGCTCGCTGTCCACGATGGGGAACTGGCGCAGATACTCGATACCCTCCAGCCACTTCTTCTCCACCTCGGTAATGTCGTACTCGAAGTTGAGCGACTTGAGGATAGCCTCGTGGCGTGCCTTTGCGGCAGCATACTTCTCAGGGAAGTTCTCCAGGATATCACCCACGCGCAGACCGTTACGTGACACTTTGTCGGTATATGTCGGACCGATGCCCTTACCCGTAGTGCCCACCTTGTTCTTACCCTTCTGGGCCTCGTAGGCAGCGTCCAGCACGCGGTGTGTCGGCATGATGAGATGTGCCTTCTTCGAGATGTGCAGACGCGACTTCAGCTCGTGGCCGCTCTGCTCCAGCGCTTTTGCCTCATCCATGAAGAGGTCGGGAGCCAGCACCACGCCATTGCCGATGATGTTCACCTTACCGCCCTGGAAGATGCCCGAGGGGATAGAGCGCAGCACGTACTTCTGGCCTTCGAACTCCAGCGTGTGACCGGCATTGGGACCACCCTGGAAGCGGGCCACTACGTCATACTTCGGGGTCAGCACGTCGACCACCTTACCTTTTCCTTCGTCGCCCCACTGGAGTCCCAGCAGAACGTCAACCTTTCCTTTGTTCATTGTTTCTGTGTATTTTTAGTTGTTTCCTTTTTCTTCACGTTTCTTTTCTGTCGCGTCAGTCTCGACTGGCACGTCGAACAGATACCATATATATATAATGTGTAGCCGTCCTTGCGGAAGCGCCTCAGATGCAGCGCATCGATTGCCGCTGTTATCTCCGGCGACTTCACCTCGCACACCTTGCCGCAGACGGTACACATCTGATGGCAATGCGAGTTGTTGTCGTAGCAGGCCTCGTACATCGTCGTCCCTTGGAAGCGGTGACGAATGACCAGACGCAGTTCCATAAACAGGTTCAGCGTGTTGTACAGCGTTGCCCTGCTCACGGGGAACTTATATTCACCAGCCAGTTTCTCGTTCAGTTCGTCGAGCGAGAAATGACCATTTGTGCTGTAAACAGCATTCAAAATCGCATAACGCTCGGGCGTCTTGCGATGATTATTCATTTCCAGATAGCTGTCCAGGATACGCTCCACAGCAGCCTTTACGCTTTCTTTCATCTTGCATTACTTCATAAACCGCACAAAGGTACTACAAAAAGTTCAGAAAACGCATGGTTGAACTTATAAAAAGTCTAAATTAGGCTTTTTATTGCGCATTTTGTATTCGTTTTGAAAGAATATACTGTCTACTTGACAGGATTTGTGATTTTGCGAAGTGCTGATTGGGCAATACGCTTGTAGACGAGCCCGAGTTCGGAGAAACGCAGAAGGCAATTGTTGGCGGCCTTGCGAACGATGAGACTGGGCCCTTGAATAGCGGCAAGTGCCTGGTCTATGAATTCGTTAATGCCGCGCTCGTTAGGCTCCTGGCCGTTCATAAAGAGACGCGTCAGCACGTGGAAGCCGCAGAGCTGATAGAGTTCGCGGTCGCTGGCCATCCACTGGTAGGCCTTCTCCGCAGCAAAGGGCAGGTGGCGGTACAGGTTCATTGCTGCCTGCTCGGCTATCTCCTGCGTCTCTGTCTGCTCCATCCAAATATCCACGACCTCCGGCAGAATCTCGTCGGGCGGCATCAGCATCGTTGCCAGAATCTTACACTCGCGCACATTCTCTTTCCACAGGGCGAGTGCAAGGTCGTAGCGGCTGATGGACGGCGATGACGGATTGTTGTCTTGCTTAGCGTCAGAAGCAAGCGTTGTGTCAGCCTTCAGCTCGTCGGCCATCTCGCGCAGACGGGGCAGCGTGGCGCCCCAGTTGAGATGATAGTTCAGGCCCTTGTCGCGCATCGACTGAGCGATGGAGCCGTCCATCATCAGACGGAACGACTGCTTGATTTCCTTGATTTTATCGTGAATAGCGTTAGTTGGAGTCATGGGCTTTGCGTAGAATGTGGGTTATATCAAGGTGCCGTACTCGGCACTGTAGCGCAGCATCTGATGGGCGTATGACTCGCCGTAATAGACCTGAATGTCGGCAATCTGTCCATCGGCATCGAGTACGGGCAACAGCTGCGGATTGATGAAGCCTTTGTAGGGAGCGAGGTCGAGACGGCAGTAGCGCTCCAACACCTCTTCGTGCAGCACAGGGTCAACCTTGACGGCATAGCGCTCCACCAGCTGGCGGGCGGCCTCGTAGTCGCCCTCGCTCTTGATGCGCTGGATTTCGGCCAGCAGCGTGGCTATGAGCTGTCGCAGTCGGGCATAGTCGCTGACGCATACAAACGTCTTTCCCTCACGCTTGACCAGCGACACCACATCGCCTTGAGCGGCACACCAATGGGCGATGAGGGCGCGGTTGCGCATGTGAGCCTCTTCTATCTGGTTGCCCGGCGTGATGCGAATGAGCTGCGTCATCAGACCGTTCATCATGTACGAGTAGTACTGTGCCTTGTAAGCCTCGCCGTCGGGCAGCAGTCCCAGTTCCACGAGCTTCGGGTCGGCCATGTAGTAGAGTCCGAAGAGGTCGGCTCGCGCCTCCTCGATGGTGTTGCCGTAAGCCTTCAGCGCGTCGGGGTCGACACCCGGCAGCAGTTGTCCACTACCGTGTCCGAGACACTCGTGAAGGTCGGTATGAAGGTCGTCGCACGCATCACCATAACGTTCTATCAGCGAGAGCGTTTCCTTGTCAACGACAAACTCTTCCTTGAAGCCGCTTCCGTGGGCAGCTTTGTTGTAAGCATCGGTAATATTCGAGATGGTTATGCTCTTCGAACCGTAGCGGGCACGAATCCAGTCGGCGTTGGGCAGATTGATGCCGATAGCCGTCGAAGGATACTCCTCGCCGCCCAGCATGGCAGCACAGATAACGTTGGCCGAGACACCCTTGACTACCGGTTTGCGGAAGCGCGGGTCAACGGGCGAGTGGTCCTCGAACCACTGGGCATTCTGGGCGATGGTGCGCGTGCGGTGGGTCGCCTCTTCGTCGATGTACTCTACGAGTCCCTCCCACGAGCCTTTCAGTCCGAGGGGCTCGCCATA
>Ga0247611_10002135_pt1 | contig 33107 bp, 21 predicted proteins | sample 177DNAGHGhighgp2_FD_192422 | JGI IMG/M metagenome (GOLD analysis project Ga0247611, IMG submission 192422) | Sheep rumen microbial communities from Palmerston North, Manawatu-Wanganui, New Zealand - 1770 DNA GHGhigh gp2 | ecosystem: Host-associated > Mammals > Digestive system > Stomach > Rumen... | reverse complement strand
AATTTTGAAATGAAAATCAAAAAAGAAAATTTAAAATTGATACTTTCTTGGATTTAGACAATCTTTTGAGTCTTTTATTTGATTATTAGTTAGAAAGCTGTAATTGTCTGAAGATCAAAAGAATGCACAAATATAAATCGACACTTTAGTAGTATTGGTTAGACAAGTTAGGAGGATTTAGTAGACACATTAGTAGTTTTGTTTCGACATTTATGGAGTATATTGAAATAGTAGTTCGACAAATAGGGAGTTTTCTTGTCTTTGTTATTTCTAAATTGCCTTAAAATAAGATATTTGTACTGTTATAGCGACAAATTAGTAGCTTTATATCATCAAATTTTGTATATCTCATGTATACAGTTGTAGGTAGTGTCGAAAAATATAATGGAGTTTTCCATTTTTTGTCGCCTTTTCAAAAATGCTAATATCAACCAGTTACAAAATTGAGCGACAGAATAGGAGTATTTCATGACAGACAAGAATCCTTAATAATGCGACAAATAAGGAGTTTTTGGGTCAAATTCTATTTGCTGACAAATAGGGAGTTTTCGGGGTAATTTACACTAGGCGACAAATAGGGAGTTTCTTTTTAATGGGGTAAATAGAGGATAAAGTAGCCAAGTTTTTCCTGTAAATGGACGACCAAAAAGAAAACACGTAGCACTTTGCAAGTAATGTACCCCCTCGTGAATACTCCCTATTTGTCGTATTTGCGACAAAAAAGGGAAAAATCCGTTATATTTTTTGGTAGTAATCAAAAATAAAACTACCTTTGTGCAGCAATTCATTTCTTCGAAATTTAAATAGGAGTATGAAGTTACAGACAATAGAACGTAAAATACAAAAACTGAGGGAAGCGCAAGAGGTTTCTTTTATACTTTTGCAGGAACGAGGGCTCTATCCTGTCTCGGTATATCATATCGAGAGAGGGGAGAATTATACCTTTGATACCTTGTTAAAGTATCTAACGATTCTCAATGCCCATTTGCTCATTAACGAAACTGAAGTAACCGACTTATTAGAAGCCGGAGCTGCTTTCAGAGCACTTCGTGTAGAGCAAGGATGGTCTTTGGCCTCATTAGGTATGGCTACTAAATTGTCTGCCCGTACAATTATCAATATCGAGAAGGGCAGGGGGTACACCAAGAAAAATCTCATTAAATATTTATCCAAGGTTCATGTCGACTTTGGCATTAAATCGTTAATATAATCATGGCTGATAAAAATACAGACGAATTCAAATTGACTCCTGATGTAGGCGCAAAGACCGATAAGCCAGCAAAAAAGGAACCTGCATCAAAGAAGAGTTCAACAAAAGATACGACGAAGAAAAAGTCGACAAAGAAAGGTGGAAAAGGCAAGAAGAAAGACCTTCGTGCTCGAAATATATCAAGTGCCCTTATCCCTATCGAAGAAGAAACTTGGCTCGTACAACCGATTGCTGTAACGATGATGCGCCATGACTATTCGCTTCTTCAGATACGTATTCTGGTGAGTGTGGTTGAGTCGCTCCAGAGCATTTTGCATGGTATTCTTAATAATGCCAGAAATCCGCAATTAGAGCTGTTTCATACAGATGAGCTCGATGAGGATGGCAAGATGCCGGTGAAGATTCCGTTTAAGAGTTTGGGAGTAGATCCTAATCACTATGCGCAGCTCAAAAATTCACTCAAGATGTTGGCTTCTATTCCGGTAGAAATACCTTATAAGTCGCCAGAAGGTAGAAAATATACAAAAGTAACCAACTTGTGTGATGTCTATATTCCGGAGGATGTACATTATGATAAATATGCCGTACTGAAGCTTGATAAAGGCGTGGCAGAGCGCTTGGTCTCACTTGATATGGGATATCATCGTTTGGGCAAGCAGATTGTTTTTGCAGTAAAAAATCGCTATACCCAGCGTATCTACATGTTTATTGAGAGCTGGCTCGACAAAGGACGAACCGTTATCAAGACGGTAGAATTCCGAAAGATGCTCCGCCTGGAAGACAATTATAAGAAGTTTTCCGATTTCTGTCGTCGAGTACTCGATCCTGCAAAGAATGAGCTCAAAGATTTGGCAGACAAAGGTTATTGTGACTGTTATTTTGAGTATGAAAAGAAATACGACCATGGCCAGCGAGGTGGTGAGCCGGATGAATTGATATTTAATATCTTTAGAGCCAAGAATGCGATAAACCAGCAACTTGAAGAGATGAACAAGGCACAACGTGAACGTGTAGCTCGTATGCTCATCGATTACTTCGGATTCACCCCAGTTAATTCTAAGAAATTGGCTCAGCGTATTACGGCAGATAGTTATCCGGCAGTAGCCAATAAAATGCAGAATCTGATAGACCGATTCAAGACCGATCCTACGATTAAAGATAGAGCTGCTTACACCTTCAAGAGTCTTGATGAGGTTCTTAAGAAATACGAGACTCCTAATACCGAGTTTGAAGTGATAGAGGATGAAGAGTAGGGATGAATGTATTACTCCCTATATGTCGCATAGGGGACATATTAGGAGTATTCATTGAAGCAAAAAAATAGGAGGTAACCTCCCCGAGATTCCTCCTATCCAGCCGTCCAATGACAGCCTGAAACATTACAATCAATCATTAATATATGGCTAAGTTGACAACTTGTATCAACAATGGCAAAGGTACGATGATTTATGCATAAACGAAATACCACATTTATGTGATTTGATATCCATAAATGTGGTATTTCTGCATATAAACTAATTATTTTTTGTATTTTTGCACTAAATCTCTAAACATTTTATCGTATTTTATGAATAGAAATCTACTTTTTGTGATGGTATTATCATCTGCATTATCAGCTTCAGCACAAAAACTCCATTATCCCCAGGCACCACAAGACGGTACTGTGGATACTTATTTTGGAGTACAGGTGCCCGACCCTTATCGTCCGCTCGAAAACGATACCGCTGCTGCTACTGCTCAGTGGGTGGAAGCAGAAAGCCAGTTGACTCAGAACTACCTCAAGCGTATCCCTTTCCGCGACAAACTGTTGAAAAGACTCCAGCAGGTGTCTAATTATGGTAAAGTGTCTCAGCCTAGTTGGAATCCACAGCTCAAAAAGTGGTTTTTCTCTAAAAATAATGGTCTGCAGAATCAGAGTGTTATCTATACGATGAACAAGTTGGGTGACGAGAAGAATGCCAAGTTGTTTCTCGATCCTAATACCCTATCAAACGATGGTACAGTAGCTCTTCAACGCATTTCGATATCACACGATGGTCGCTATGCAGCTTATAGCATTTCGCGAAGCGGAAGTGATTGGCAAGAATTTTATGTGATGGATATCAAGACCGGTAAATTGCTTGATGATCATATCCTCTGGGCTAAGTTTTCTATAGCAGCTTGGAAGGGTGATGGGTTCTATTATAGTGCCTATGACGCGCCAGAGGAGCAACATGCTTATACTAGCAAAAACTCCTGTCACAAGATATACTATCACAAGATAGGTACTCCTCAGAGCCAAGATGTACTCTTCTATATGAATCCAGCTCATCCGATGCGTTTCTATGGTGTAAGTGTCAATGAAGAAGAAACCATGATGTGGCTCGAAGAGAGTGGAGATGGAGCCGGAAGTACTGTGTATGTACGCGATCTTCGTAAGCCCGATAGTCAGTTTATGCAGATGACATCAGATATGGATTGTCAGTACGCCCTAGTCGGAACTATGGGCGACAAAATGTATTATCTTACCAATTACAAGGCACCTAAATATCGTCTAATGGTTGCAAATATCCACAATCCGGGTATAGACGACTGGCAAGAAGTGGTACCTGAGCAAGACTATGTGCTCGAGGATGTAACGATGGCCGATGGCAAGCTGATATTGAGTTATACCCAAGATGCTTATAGTCATGCCTATGTATATTCTCTTGATGGCAAGAAGCTGCAAGATATCAAGTTGCCTGGTGTGGGCAGTGCCAGCTTTGGTGGTCGTAAAGATATCAAGGATGTATTCTTCACGTTTAGCTCTTTTACAACCCCGAATACCGTATATAAGTATGATATCGCTCAAAACAAGAGCACTCTCTATTCAGCTCCAAAAGTAAATTTCAATCAGAAAGATTATGTATCAGAGCAAATTTTCTTTGAGAGTAAAGACGGCACCCGTGTACCGATGTTTATCACTTATAAGAAGGGACTCAAGCGCAATGGTAAGAATGCAGTTTACCTATATGGCTATGGCGGTTTCAACATATCTTTGCCACCATATTTTTCAGCTTCACGCATTCCATTCCTTGAAAAAGGTGGCATCTATGCTCAGGTAAATTTACGAGGTGGAAGCGAATATGGAGAGGAATGGCATCAGGCTGGAACCAAGATGCAGAAGCAGAATGTTTTTGACGACTTTATTGCTGCTGGAGAATATTTGATCGCCCAGAAGTATACCAGCAAAGATTATCTCGCTATCGTAGGTGGAAGTAATGGTGGTCTTTTAGTAGGAGCTTGCATGACTCAGAGACCAGATCTTTTCAAGGTTTGCATCCCTCAGGTAGGTGTTATGGATATGCTTCGCTATCATAAGTTTACCATCGGTTGGAACTGGGCATCAGACTATGGTACATCAGCCGACAGCAAAGAGATGTTCCAATATCTCAAGGGATATTCTCCTTTGCATAATCTAAAGAAAGGAGTACACTATCCGGCAACGATGGTGACTACAGCCGATCATGATGATCGAGTAGTTCCAGCACACAGCTTCAAGTTTGCTGCTACCCTGCAGGCCGATAATGCTAGCGATAACCCGATGCTTATCCGCATTGATACTAAGGCCGGACATGGTGGAGGTAAACCATTGAGTAAGCAACTTGAGGAGCAAGCTGACATTTATAGTTTCATACTCTATAATATGGGATTGAAATATTAAGTTCTCGCTATATACCAAAAGAGGATATCCCTTTTTGAAATGAACCCCGAAAGTTAGACAAAAAACTTTCGGGGTTCACTTCAAAGGGACTTTATATTCTTTGTTATTTTCCTTTTCTCACGCGATTCAGAAAATCGGTCATCTTTTTCAAATTTTCTTCATCATACATATTCATTCCGTGTTCGCCTTTAGGTACGAAGGTAGCTTCAGTCTTAACTCCGGCAGCCTTGAGCACTTCATAGAATTCTTTACCCTGACAGCATGGTACCACGTTATCCTTTTCGCCATGGAAAATGATGATTGGTGGATCTTTTTTATCCACATAAGTAGTCGCCGACAGACTCTTGTATTTATCCGGCTCCTTGTCAAGTTTACTTCTCAGCATGATATCCTCCGGACTGTCTTTACCCATAGTGATATGATGACCACAGTCCATGTTCATCAGGTTGATAGGTCCCGACCAGTCGCAGGCAGCATTCACTTGACTGCTTTCCTGAGTATATTGTCCTAAGTTGCCCTCCAAGTCAATATCCACAGAGCCCACTTTTGTCGCCTTAGTACCACTGGTAGTAGCCGTAATTGAAGCCAGGTGAGCACCAGAAGAGAAGCCAGATGTTGCGACAAATGAAGGATCAAAGTGATATTTTTTTGCTTCACCCCTGACGAATCTTACCACAGCCTTGATATCGTGTATCTGAGCAGGCCAGCTGGCATCGCTACTTGATCGATGGTTCGGACAAACTACTGCATAACCAGCATCGAGCAGACTTTTTACGATAGTGCCCAAGTCTGCCATACCCTTACTATTATTGCTAAACCAGGCGCTACCGTAGATATGTATCACTACCGGATAGTTCTTTTGTTTTTTTCGAGGCAGATAGATATCGCAAGTATGATAAGTCTTGTTGTCACCTGCATAGTTTACATCCTTCCACTCCTGAGAAGTTTCGAGTTTCACCTGTGGCATCTGAAAACCTCCAAATCCACCGGCAGGCATCTGAGCCTTAGCCGTTACTCCTGTGAGCAACAGCATCATTTCAAGTGCAATTTTTTTCATGTTTAATAATGAATTAGATTGATAAAGTTATTATTTTAGAAACGACCTTCGAAAAAGAATATTTCGTTTTCGAAGGTCGTTAAATAGGTTACCAGATACGAGCGCGCTGGTCTGATGGGATGAACATCTTACAGTTCTTCTTAATGTTGAACGTCTTGTACCAACTGTCAATCATAGGCAAGGCTGCATTCACACGAAGCATGTGTGGTGAGTGAGTATCAGTATTGACAGCATAAGCTACATACTCAGGGGTAGAGTTGCTTGCCCAAACACGAGCATAAGCTAAGTAGAAACGTTGGGCTGGTGTGAAACCTTCTGCATCCTTCAGAGGTTCTTGTTTCATACGGTTTTCAAAGGCGCGGAAGGCAATGTTAATACCACCATTATCACCAATGTTCTCACCAAGTGTTTTTTTGCCGTTTACGTTCAGACCCGGTACGGCTTCTTGTTTGCTAAACCAGTTTGCCAGTACTTCAGTACGTTTGTCGTAGTTAGCCTTATCAGCATCGGTCCACCAGTTTATCAAGTTACCGTCTTTGTCAAACTGACAGCCCTTATCATCGAATCCATGACTCATTTCATGCCCAATAACTACACCGATAGCACCATAGTTAGTGGCATAGTCTGCCTCAGGATCGAAGAATGGTGGCTGTAGAATAGCAGCAGGGAAGTTAATGCTGTTGAAACGAGGATTATAGAACGCATTGATGGTTTGTGGGGTACATCCCATGGTGTGCTTATCTATAGGCTTGTTCCAGTATTTTTCAATCATCCCTTTACGTGTAGCAGCAGAGATACGGATAAAGTTTTCTACCATATTCTCATCTTCGCGAATATCGATATATTTCTCTTGGTCATCCCATTTCTCTGGATAGCCTACGTTAACGTAGATGGCATGAAGTTTTTCGATAGCCTTTTGCTTCGTCGTGGCGCTCATCCAGGTATTATCATTCAGACGGTCTTCGAAAGCCTTCTTGAGGTCGTCGATGAGCTTGATAACGCGCTGGCGTGAAGACTCTGGGAAATATTCTTTAACATAAAGTTTACCGATGGTTTCACCCAGATTATTGTCGATAAAGCTTACGGCACGTTTCCAGCGCGGCTGCTGTTCTTTTACGCCATATACGGCTTTGCGATACTCGAAGCTACGGTTGGTGAAATCGTCACTCAGATAGCCGGCGCAAGAGCGGATAATTTGTAGCTCCATGTATGATTTGAGGTCTTCGATAGAAGTTTCGGCCAAGACGCGTTCTACTTCATGGAGAGCGTCAGGCTGTCCCACATTAATTTTTTCGAAGTCAGTAGGATACTTCAAGGCTGCCCGATAAGCCTCCCAGTCGAGACCTTTGTAATCCTTCTTGAGCTCTTGCCATGTAGTGATGTGGATGCGTGCACGTGGGTCGCGACTTTTTACCTGGTCGAATGTCTTCACACCGATAGCATGCTCGATAGCCCATTCTGCCTCCATTTTCTTCTGAGCTTCTGCATCACTATAACCTACCATTTTAAAGAAATCTTTATAGAGAGCTTTGCGAGCGGCTACTACAGCCTTCTGCTGTTCGTTAGGGTTGGCATAAAATTCCTGAGCTAGGGATGGACCACCATGACCAGCACTCATCATGATTTCCGAAGAGTTATAAGGGTTCATGCTGATACTGATACCCCATGGAGTGGTGTTGAAGCCTTTGGCATCAAAATCATACATCAGCTTGAGCAGAGACTGTCGGTCTTTAAGCTCGCGAACCTGTTTCAAGTAAGGCAGGATAGGCTGATAGCCCATTTTATTGCGGCTGATAGTATCCATATAGAGGCGATAGAGCGAACCAATTTTTTGTCCGTCAGTACCTTGTTCCAGATGCTTTTTGGCATAATTCATTATCAGTTTGTTGATGCGATCATTGTTTTGCTCGTCTAAGTCGACAAAAGCACCATTTTGCGGATGTTGAGCATCAAGAGGATGGGTTTTAAGCCATCCGCCAACGGCATACTGCCAGAAGTTGTCGCCAGGTTTAGCTGTAAGGTCCATATCGGCCTTGTTCACGTGAGCTTTTTGTGCTGTTGAACCAAGGCATGCGAGAGCCATGGTTACAGCGAAGAAAATTTTTCTCATCTCGTTTTTTTTAATAAGTTTATGTACTGTAAATACGTTTATTATTTTGTTGTATATCTTTATACGTTTATATAAATATGTTTAATATAATAACTGTAATAATATGCTTTTTATTGTCTTGTTCTCTGTGTGTACAGAGATTTTTAGAAGATCTGATTCATTACATTAGCAGGAGCTCTTCCAGCATCGAGTTCTTGCTTCATGAATTCGAAATACGGAGCGGTATGAGCAAAGAATGATCGATAGCCTTCGCAAAGATAATTCAGTCCAGACTCACCATCTGCTGTGTAGCAGAATCGGTTCTTAGGGCATTCTCCATGACAGAGATGAGTGTATTTGCATTCCTGACACTGGCGGGGAAGTGAACCCCGCTTGCTTTGTCCGAACGCTTCCTGTTGTTTGCTGTAGAGCATCTCGGTAAGGGTCTTCTCGTGTATGTTGCCTAATTTATATTCAGGAAAAACGAAGTGATCACAGCAATATATGTCTCCGTTATATTCCATCACACCGGCATGTCCACAATTGGCCGACATCGAGCAGATGCCAGGCTGTACCCCTGCGTAATTAGCCAAAGTAGCATCAAACAATTGTACATAGGTTTGGCCAACATCGTGGTGTACCCATTCGTCAAATATTGTGTTAAGAAAGTAGCCCCACTGTTCAGGTGAAATGGAAAAATCAGAAACATCTAATATGTCGTCTGTAAGCGAAGCGAGATGTCGACCATCGTCATGCTTTACGATACGCTCCACGATAGGAGTGAACTGAATATAGTGGCAATTTATCTCCTTGAAAAAGTGATAAAAATCTAGCGGATAGTCAGCGTTAAAATCATTTACCACCGCCATAGCGTTCCATTGCACTCCATGTTTATTAAGTATTTCGATGCCCTTCATTACTTGATGAAATGTCGGTTTACCGCCACGGCTTCTTCGGTATTCATCATGAAATTCCTGCGGGCCATCGATGGATACACCTACTAATATATTATTTCGTTTGAAAAAATCGGCCCATTTGTCGTCAATAAGTGTACCATTGGTCTGAAAGCAGTTGTCGATAGCTCTACCACGCCCATATTGGTGTTGCAGTCGGATAGCCCTTTCGTAGAAGGCTATAGGTCGCATTAGCGGTTCGCCTCCATGCCAGGTGAAAAGAATCTCGTTCATCGTCTGAGCTTCAATATACTGTTTGGTAAACCGTTCGAGCAGTTCATCGCTCATGATATGGCGTGGATCATTAGGGTAGAGTTTAGCTTTCTCGGTATAGTAGCAGTACTTACAAGCAAGATTACAGGAAGGACCTGCAGCTTTAGCCATGATATACATCGGGTGTGAAAAGGGTGCAATTGTTTTCATATTGTTTATATTATGAATGCAAAAGTAAGAAAAGTTGTGTAATTTCTTACCTTTTGTTTTAGGTTTATTTTATTTTTTTATGTGCAAAAGTATTTGTTTTCTTTTTCTTCGGCAATACCATATATATAGTATATATCTTCATAATGGTATGAATATATTATTCGTGTATTTTGCAGATATCATTTCTATAGAATAGCAATTATGCATTCTTTAGTAAATAAATATGTCAAATACATCATATACATCCCATAGTTACAGCTAACCTATAGCTTGCTAATACCAAACATTTGCTATTCTGGATAACCAAAAATAAGGATAAAATGTCCGAAAAATAGTGATATAAAATACCATCGAAAGGCGATTGTGCGGCTACGTATTTTGCTTTACCTTTGCAACCAAGAAATAATAATAAAAATTTTGTGAACTAAGGCGAATAATGGTTGTTAAAATCATGTGAATAATCGTCATAAAAAAGAAAGGATATTAGTTATGAAGAAAGGTATATTATTAGCCATAACATTGCTGTCTCTAGTTGGTAGAAGTACTGCTCAGGATCTTAAGATTAATGTTTCTGATGCTCGATTTACAGCTCCTTTACTAGAGAAATTGATAAAAGAATATAAAAAGGTCAATCCTGACTTTCAAGCTCAGGTGTTAACCCATGATGGTGTTGAGAGTGATGCACGAGTATCACTAGATAACGAAGCTTCTGCTACTATTCTTGGTCGCTATATAGTGCTGCCGATAGCCAACTCTCAGAACGTTTTACTAGAAAATAAGAAAGTTAGAAAAGGACTGAATGGTAAGCTTACTAAACAGATTTTCGTATTGAAAGACTACCTGGAGGCTCTTGATGCCGAAGAAAATGGAGAGAAAGAGCTCCCAGGTACTGTCTATTCGCTCACTGGTAGCAAAGCTATTACAACCAAGGCTTTTGCCAATGCGCTCCATGTGTCTCCTAATAAAATTAAGGGGAAAAAAATAGTCGGGAGAGAAGAAAATGCCCTAACTGCAGTACAGAATCACAATGATGCTGTATCTTTCAATGTAGCCAGTTTGGTTTATGATACGCAGAGTAAAAAGCCCGTGTCAGGCCTTACTGTGCTACCGATAGATATCGACGATAACGGTAAGATAACAGAAGAGGAACGTTCTGCTTTTGGAACAATTACTCAGTTGACAGAATATATTGATCATTTATCAGACATATCTGTTCCTATTGGTAATATATACTTTGACACCCAAAATCCAAAGGCAGCGGTCTTTGCGAACTGGGTTTCTCAAAATGGTCAGCAGCTCCTTCATGAGTATGGCTATTTGAGGGCAAACACAAAATTAATCGCACAAAAATAATTATTACCACAAATTCGTTTGTTTTTAGGTCAAGTTTTTATTTAGTGGGCATCTTTCTTCGGGAGCGAAGAGAGTATGCTTACTCCAATAGTCGTATATCTACTTGATTCAGATATAAATATATGTATACTAATACAAATATATAAACACATAAAGCTTAAGTTTTTCAGCCGTTGCTGGGAAATAGTAAATAAATATATTAACCCCATTAATTGCGAATATGAAAATAAGAGAGATTGTAACTGAAAAGCAGTTGCCACGCTTTATCGTATTGCTGGTTCTGCTCCTGACGTCTGTTTTGCCGTCGTTAGCCCAAAGTCTTCGAGGGAGGATAGTTGATTCTCGTACCGATGAGCCCATCGTTGGAGCAATAGTATCAGTAAAGGGCGACATTGGTAGTAAGGTTGGGGCAGTGAGTGATATAGATGGTAACTTTACACTCGATATTAAAAAAGCTCCTGCGGTGATAGTAGTGAGTTTTACGGGTTATAAGAGAGAAGAGATTGATATTTATGAACTTACCGATGATGTGCTCCCGGTGTCGCTTACCGAGGATTTTAATGCTCTAGAAGGTGTGGTCGTTATCGGTTATGGTACCCAGAAGAAAGCAGATTTGGCCGGATCTGTAACCAGTATCAATGTAGGTGAACTGAACAAGTCTACCAGTGCTTCGCTTAATGGTCTGCTCAATGGTACAACTCCAGGTTTGCAGGCTACACCAACTGGTGGTCAGCCTGGTGCCGGAATAAGTATTCGCATACGTGGAGGAAGTTCTGTTCAAGGAGGTAATGAGCCATTGTATGTTATTGATGGTTTCCCTATTTACAATGAGAGTATAACTTCGGGTACATTTTCAGATGTGAATGCAAATATTGATCCCTTGTCTACCATTAACCCAGGTGACATAGAGTCGATTACCGTTCTGAAAGATGCATCAGCTACGGCTATTTATGGTTCACGAGGTGCCAATGGTGTAGTTATTATTACCACCAAAAAAGGTACTTATGGTGATAAAGCCCAGGTAGCTTATTCGGCAAGTGTAGGTTTTCAGAAACTTAGAAAAAAATATGATGTGCTTAATGCTACAGAGTTTGCCCAACTTAAGAATGATGCGATGTATGATATAGACCCTTCTGGGGGAAAATATCAGTACAAATCTGCAGAAGAAGTGGCTGCTTTAGGAACTGGTACAGACTGGCAGGATTTGGCTTATCGTACAGCCGTTGTTACCAATCATCAGTTGAGTATCTCTGGTGGTTCTGAGAAAACCAGATATTCTGTATCGGGCAACTATTTTAATCAGGATGGTATCCTTCGTAACACTGGTTTCAACCGATTAAGTACTCGTGTTAATTTGGACAGCAAGATAAGCGACCGCTTTACTGTTGGATTTAATCTAACTGCCAGCAAGACCAAATCAAAAGTTTCTCCTACAAGTACTACTTTTGCAATTCTTCAGGAACCAGCTACAGCTACAGCTTATGAAGAAGATGGAAGTTATACCTATGATCCAGGTTTTGAAACTGCTGTACGAAACCCGATAGCTTCTTTGGATCTGGAAACTAACAAAAGTAGAAGTTATAAACTTTTAGGTACCGCCTTCGGTGAATATGAAGTTATCAAGAATCTCAAGTTGAAAGTATTGTTTGGTACAGATGTTGATAATACTAAGGACTATCATTATGTACCATCTAGTCTTTATGAGGGAGTGTCTAATGGTGGTAGTGCCACTATTGGAGTGGTAGACCAGAGTTCGTGGTTGAATGAAAACACCCTGACCTATGGCTTCGATATCAATAAAAAGCATCATTTCGATGTATTGGCAGGTTTTACCCAGCAGGAGAGCAAAACAGAAATAGTAAGAGCTAATTCATATAATTATGTCTCAGACTTTTATGAGTATAATAGCTTACAGAGTGGAGCAGTAGCTGGGCAGCCTTACTCGTATTCTGCCACACATTCTTTGCTATCACTGTTGGCACGTGCTAATTATAATTTTGATCAGAGATATTATGTAAGTGCGAGCATTCGTCGAGATGGTTCATCTCGATTCGGAAAAGACAAGAAATGGGGAACATTCCCTTCTATAGGCTTGTCATGGAGTGCTACCAATGAGTCTTTCTTTAAACCATACAAACGCTTGTTTAGTAATTTTAAAGTGCGTGCTAGCTATGGTGTCACAGGTAATCAGGAAATTGGTAATTATCAGTCTTTATCAACTCTCTCTTCTACTCATTATATTTTCGGCAATCAGCTGGTAGTGGGTTATGTGCCAGACCGAATTCAGAATGATGACTTAGGTTGGGAAACAACAAAACAGTTCGACTTAGGTGTGGATGTCAGTTTCTTGAAGGATCGTTTGAATTTTACGGCCGATTACTATTACAAGAAGACAACAGATTTATTGTTAGAAGTAGCAATACCATATACCACAGGTCATGATGTTTCTTTACAAAATTATGGTAGTGTAGGCAATCGTGGTTTTGAGTTTGCTGTTAATTCCAAAAATTTCATAGGTCAATTTAAGTGGAATACATCGGCCAATATCTCTTTTAACCGAAATAAAATATTGAGTATTGGCGGAACTTCTGATTCTTATATTACGACCAGTTATTATTGGGCTTATATTCTAAAAGTAGGTCAGCCTCTAGGAACTTTCTATGGAGCTGTATACGATGGTGTGTTACAGGAAGGCGAAGAAAAAACCAAGGGCAATTATACCTATAATCAGACGGCTAAAGTCGGTGACCGATTGTTTAAGGATCTTGATGATGACGGAAAATTCTCGAATGCAGATGATCGAACAATTATAGGCAATGCACAGCCAGATTTTACATTTGGTATATCTAACTCTTTTGAGTATAAAGGCTTTGATCTCAATTTCCTTATCAATGGATCTGTTGGTAATGACATCGCCAATATCAATAAGGTGCGACTTTCACTCTATAGCGGCTTGCAGAATGCAGTAGGAGAGGCTCGCAATCACTGGACATCAGATAATCCTAGCAGTACTATTTCTCGTGCCAAGAGCGAGGGCGCAACAGTCTTCTCTACCGAATATATCGAGGATGGTAGTTTTGTAAGGCTCAAAAATATCACTCTAGGATATACTTTTCCAACCAACTGGGTAAAGAGTATCGGACTGTCTTACTTGAGACTCTATGCTTCTGCTACTAATCTTTGGACAATAACTAATTATAGTGGTTATGACCCAGAAGTAACATCGGCAGACAATGCTTTGACTGCAGGAACAGATTATGGTGCATATCCATCAGCTAAAACATTTAATTTTGGTGTAGAGATCAAATTCTAAATGAATGTTGAGGATCAAGTCAAAAAAATATTTTCAAATAAGAAAAGCTGTATGAAGATTAATCTTAATATTAAATATATACTCGGTATTGTGCCTTTGCTGGTAGTATCGTGCACATCATTAGATGAAGAACCTGTTTCTAATCAGGTAACTACTCAGTTTTATACAGACCAAAGCGAAGCTATTTCTGCTGTAAATGGTGTCTATTCTGCTTTACTCTTTGGTGGTGATGATCAAACGCTGTATAATCGTGGAATCCAGGTGGCCACAGAGATTTCAACAGATGATTATATAGCAGGACCTCGTGCTATTAATACCAATGTTAGAGCCTTGGCAGCCTTATCACACGATGCAGCTAATGATCGTATGGAGGCTATTTGGGAAGATAGCTACAAATTGATTAATGCAGCTAATATTGTTATCGATAAGGTTCCGCTTATTGCATCCGACAAGATATCGGAAAGCATCCGACAGAGAAGTATCAATGAGGCGAAATTTCTTCGGGCTTTGGCTTATTTTAACCTTGTTAGGTGGTTTAAGTATATTCCATTAGTCTTACATGAAACTACTTCGTTATCGGAAGACAAACTCTATGTGGAGCAAGCTGATGAGGATGATGTATATGCTCAGATAATCCAAGATTTGAAGGATGCCGAAAATTTACCTGAGCCAACAGTTTATGCTAATGAAGATGTAGGTAGAGCCACTTCTGGAGCTGCTAAGTCGCTTTTGGCTAAAGTGTATCTTACAAGAGAGCAGTGGCAACTGGCTGCATCAAAAGCTCAAGAGGTAATTAATAGTGGGTGGTATGATCTGTTTGAGAATTTCTCTGATGTTTTTAATCCGCAGACCGAAAATGGCAAGGAACATATTTTCTCGCTTCAGCATAAAGGGTATACTTCTGGATCTAGACATCAGCTAGCTGGTTGTGAGGCTACTTACGAAGTTCCCGGCATCAATGGCAGTTATGCAGATGCCTATAATACCAATAGTGATCTCTATGCTTCATATGCCAAAAATGACAGAAGATTACCTGTAACCCTGATTACGGAGCAGGTAAGTCCACAGGATAACAAGACGTATACACTTTCTGCACCTGTTTTTAATAAATATTACGACAACAGTGTTGTTGGTGCACAATATCAGTCATCGGTTAATTTTCCGGTTATTCGTTATGCAGAGGTTTTGCTGATTTATGCCGAGGCTCTAAACGAATTGAATGGACCTACTGAGGTGGCTTATGAATATCTGGATAAAATAAGAAGTCGTGCGGGTATCAGTAAACTGGCAGAGTCTGCTCCAAATTTATCTAAAGAAGCATTTAGAGATTCTCTTTTTGAAGAACGCAGAAAGGAATTTACTTATGAGTACCAGCGATGGTTCGATCTTTCCCGTCGGGGTGCAGACTATATGATTAAGAAATTGAAGGCTGCAGGAAAGACGAATGTAGCCTCTCGACATATCCACTTCCCGATACCACAAAGAGAATTAGATCTGAATCCGAAGTTGAAGCAGAATCCTGATTGGGAAAATTACTAATACTAAAATATTAACATTTAATAGATTAAGCTCATGAATAAGAAACTTCTGAACATTAGGAATTTAGCTTCGATAGGCCTTCTTGTCGCAGGAACTCCTGTAGCAGCACAATACAGTCCGACACCTGTATTTACCGGCCAAATAGGGAAAACGGTAAAAGAATCTCAACCGGCTTACCCTCAGCATAATCCGAAAGCTCGTCAAGGCGCTCCAAACGTAATCTGGATCTTAATTGATGATTTGGGATTTGGTGGAACATCAGCATTCGGTGGTCAGATTCAGACACCTACCTTTGATTATTTGGCTGCGAATGGCTTACGTTTCAATAATTTCCATACTACATCTATCAGTGCACCTACCCGTGCTTCATTATTGACAGGTAGAAATCATCACTCTTCTCATGTAGGAATGTTTAATTATGATAGTTATGGTGCACCAGGTTACGATACTTACGGACCACTTGAAAATGGTACGATAGCAGAGGTGCTACGAGAGAATGGCTATAATACCTTTGCAATAGGTAAATATAACTTTACACCAGCTGCAGATGGAACGAATGCGGGTCCGTTTAACCGCTGGCCTACTAATCGTGGCTTTGATCACTTCTATGGCTATAATGGTGCCACAGCATGTGATGATCAGTGGCATCCATTTTTGTATCGTGATACTCAGCGCGAGCCAGATGACTCTTTAGGACAGTTGGCGATAACACGTTTTACAAATCAGGCGATTGACTTTATTGCTGATCAGAAAACAGCTGATCCTGACAAACCTTTCTTCCTGTATTTTGCACCGGGAACAGCTCACTTTCCTCATCAGACTACTCCAGAATGGATTGATAAGTACAAAGGTAAGTTTGATGCAGGATGGGATGAATATGCAAAGCAGACTTTGGCTAATCAGATTAAATTGGGTTTAGTTCCAGCAGGAACTAAATTGCCTGTCCGCAACAAGGATTTGGATAAGTGGGCTAGTTTGTCGGCTAATGAAAAGAAGGTCTTCGCTCATCAGATGGAAGTATATGCAGGATTTGTATCTCAGGCAGATTACGAAATTGGTCGTCTTGTAGATTATCTCAAGCAGATTAATCAGTTGGATAATACTATTATTGTTGTTGCGCTTGGTGATAATGGTGCTGAGGCTTCAGGCCGTAAGACTGGAGTCTTGGGGGCTCGTTCATATGACCCTAAATCTAAAGCAGACAGCAAGGATGCCATTATTGCCAATGAACTCCAGAATATAGATCGTCTAGGTGATGAGGAAAGTTATCCTTTTTATTCTGAAGGTTGGGCAGCTGCAACAAATACTCCTTTCCGTTATTACAAGGGATATGCTGATTACGAAGGTGGAACGCGTAATGGCTTAATCGTTTACTATCCAAAGGGCATCAGCGAGAAGGGTGGTATCCGTACCCAATACACTCATGTGTCAGATGTACTTCCTACTACTGTAGAATTAACAGGTTCAACAGTTCCTGCTGTTATCAATGGCTATAAGCAAAATCCTATTGAGGGTACAAGTTTTGCCTATGCTGTAGAATCTGTTGATAATAACATCACAGACCAGAAACATGTACAATATTACGAGTTGGGTAGCTCGTATGCTATTTATAAGGATGGATGGAAGGCACAGTTCCCTAACGACAAATCTTTTAACTATCGCCAGAGAGGTGAGCTAGACTCTATTCCACATCTTTATCATTTGGCGGTTGATATCAATGAGTCGAAGGATTTAGCCAAGAAGTATCCAGAGAAGGTAAGGGAGCTCAAGACAGTCTTCGAAGAAGAGGCAGCTAAGTACAATGTATATCCACTTAAGCCATGGAGCTATCAGGATCCTGCTGCTTTGAAAAATCCTCGCAAGCACTATCAAATTTATTTTGGTTCTAAGAACTATACTGAATATCCTTATTTCTCAGGTACAGAAGGTAAGTCTTACTCACTTTTGTCAGAAATACTAATAGAGGATGGTAAGACTGATGGCGTACTGTATTCTTATAATGGATTTGGTTCTCATTTCAGCCTCTATATTAAGGATGGTTATTACTATTATTTCAATAAGGGTGGACTTAAAGAATCAAAAATAAAATCTTCTAAGCCTGTACCTTCTGGCAAGGTGAAACTTCGTGCTGATATTGATTTTGCCAAGGGTGATGGTTCGATAGTAAGTCTTTATATTAATGATGAAAAGGTAGCTTCAGAGAATGTAGGTGGAAATGTCCCATTCAGTTTTTCTTCAATGGCCGGTCCTGTTTTGCAGATTGGTCGTGTATGGGGGCCATCTTATAATTCGGATATTAAAACACCTGGTATCCTTCAGCCTAAATATTTGAATGCTTCTATTGATATTAAAGATTAAAAACAAAAAAAGAGAGATCATTTATGAATAAAAAAATATCACTTCTACTATTATCATCTGCATTAGTAATGAGCGTATCAGCCCAGCCTGATATCGTGTTGTCTGCATCTAAGAAAGATATTGTTGACCTCTTTTCACGAAACACCAAATTAAATGACCGGTTTACTATTTCTGGCAATCAGTCAGATTTGCAATCAATCTTAGATTTAATAGAAACACCAGACTATTATTTTAATATTATTGAACCCTAATAAATTATTACATTAGAATTTAAATTTAATAATAACCATTTATGGCTGTTGTCTTTGGAGGATAGCAGCCGTATTTGTGTTCTTCCAGCATGAACAGATCATCACACAGATGATAACAAACATTTGTTATTCAGGATAACTAACTATAATGAAAAATGGTGATATAAAATACCCAAAAAATGCGATAGTGTGGCTGCGTATTTTGCTTTACCTTTGTAGCTAAAATTAATCTTTATTTGTGAATAAGTATGAATAAAAAAGGCAATTCTTTTTATTGGAATAGTAAGGTAAGCATGCTTACCTTAAGTGCTGTATCAACACTGACTCCATTCAGTGTATCGGCGCATACTCAAGCTAAAAAATCTGAGGCTCGTCCTAATATCATATTGATAATGGTAGATGATCTTGGCTTTTCGGATATTGCTCCTTATGGAGGCTCAGATATCCATACCCCTCATCTTACTCGATTGGCTCAGGAAGGAATCCGCTTCCGTCAGTTTTATAATAACTCTATCAGTGCTCCTACTCGAGCTTCGTTGATAACAGGACAGTATCAACATAATGCGGGTATGGGTTTTTTCAATGTTGATTTAGGTGATCCGAATTATCAGGGATATCTTAATCGTGAGTCGCTTACATTTGGTGAAGTGCTCCATGAAGCCGGATATACGACTCTAATTTCAGGCAAATGGCATGTAGGTGATAAAGATCAGTCACAATGGCCAAGTCAGCGAGGATTTGATCGATCATTTGGTTTCTTGGGGGGTGCCAGTAGATATTATGATGCAGGTGAGAACGCCAACGCACGATTTGCTGTGGAACTCTATAAGGATAATAAACCTTATAAGCTGAAGCCAGGGGAGTATCTTACTGATAAGATAACTGATAATGCTCTAGAATTTATATCAGAAGCAAGCAAGAAGAAAAATCCATTTTTTCTCTATTTGGCTTTCAATGCTCCTCATTGGCCGTTACAGGCTTTGCCAGAAGATATTCAGAAATATAAGGGGGTATACCATGACGGTTGGGACTCGTTGCGGGTTAAGCGTTATGAGAATGCCAAAGCACAAGGCGTCATAGCTCCAAATACCCAACTTACATCGCATGATGGTAAGGTGAGAGCTTGGAATACATTGCAAGATAGTGAGAAGGCTGATTACGAAAAGCGTCAGGAAGTTTATGCAGCTATGGTTGATCGTGTAGATCAGGAGATCGGGCGTGTGCTCGACAAACTTCAAGAAATAAAGCAAGATAAGAACACTTTAATTATCTTTATTTCAGATAATGGAGCTCAGGGTGGTAGTGATGCTCGTGCTTGGCAGGAGAAACAGAGTGGTGAAGTAGGTGCACCTGGTTCGTGGTATATGCAGAATAGTAATTGGTCTCAAACGGGTAACTCGCCATTTCGCGATTATAAAGCAGCTCCTTATGAGGGTGGTATCAGTGCACCTTTCATAGCTTGGTATCCAGGACACATTCAGGCTAATACCATTGTAGACGGTGTCGCTCATCTGATAGATATCGCACCTACATTCTATGATTTGGCCAAGGCAAAATACCCTGCAGAATATCAAGGCCATCAGATACAGCAGTTGCCTGGTAAGAGTTTGTTGCCTGTACTTTATGGAAAAACGGATACCGTACAACGTGGAGAGCCCTTGTTTTGGGAATGGGCTGGAAACAGAGCTGTACGTGATGGCAAATGGAAGTATATCCATGTAGAGGATCAGATTGGTGATGAACTCTATGATATAGAAAATGATAGAGCAGAAAATCACAATGTAGCAACAGAACATCCTGAAGTGTTACGTAGGTTGAAACAGGAATGGCTGTATTGGGCTGAGCAAAATCACGTGAAATATCCATATCCAAGTGGGTGGCCACATTTTCGTTGGTAATCATTGGATTATTTTCTGTAATTAGTTAATTCATTTCCTAAAAAATTAGTTTTATCGATGAAAAAAAAATCACTATTAGTATCGTTTTTCGCATGGATTCTTCCGTCTGTTGTTTTGGCTCAGTATAGTGCAGAACCATCAAAATATACCCGGGCCTTTAATGATTCTGTAGCCCATGTAGCAGCTGCTTTTGGCGATCAGGATTTTAAAGATGCCAAACGTGGATTTATAGCTACTTTGGATGTAAAGACTAATCCAAAAGTGAATGGTAAGCAGCTCTACGATTTACATTCTTGGGATTTCCTGAAAGGAGAGGCTCCTGCTACTGTTAATCCGGTATTGTGGCGCCAAGCACAACTGAATAGCCTGACAGGGTTCAGTAATCATCACCCATTCTCATATCGACCATTTTGGTGGCTTACAGGGTATACTTCAGTCGCGAACAAATTTATCAGACTCGATTCCAATAATAGCGCCGCAAGACTATTTTAATAATTCTCAGACCGAGAATGTTCTTGCTGGTATACCGATGTCAGCACATAGTAAATTTATGTTTGGGGGTACTCTTCCTCGAAATGCTAAAGGTTTTGTTACAGCGGGTTTAGGTAGCAGCTTAAGCCAGACGTCTTTCACCAATACACTTCTTCCCGCTACTCGTGAAATAGCAGAATCTGAGGAATCGATAGTCATCGATGGATTGCAGTTAGATTTCTGGTCGGCTCCTGATTCTGAGGCTCCATCTGAAATGTTGGTGTATATTCCTCAGTATCATGCTTTGCAATCTGCAGAAGATATCAATCACACTTTGCATAATTTGCTTACCCCACGTGGTGCTAAAATACGTAATGGTCTGCTTTGGAGCAAGTATATCGACAATGTTATCAGTAAATATGGCAATGATGTGGAAGTTTCATTAGGTTCTCACAACTGGCCTGTGTGGGATAATAAGAATGTCGTAACATATTGGGAGAAGCAGCGTGATTTGTATCGATACATTCATGACCATACGCTTTATCTAGCTAACAAAGGCTATACTCCAGATGACATTTCTCATTATATCAAGTTGCCTCGAGCTTTGGCTAGTTACTCTGCAGATCGTGAATATTATGGTAGCGTAAGTTTCAATGCCCGTTCGCAATATGAACTGTATTTTGGTTTTTTTGATGGTAATCCGGCCAACCTGAACCCATTGAGCCCAGCCATAGAAAGCAAGAAAATAGTGGAGGCTATTGGTGGTGAGGATAAAGCGGTAGCTATTGCTCAGAAAGCTTATGACCAGGGAGATTATAGATGGGCTTCTACCTTATTGAATAAAGTAGTCTTTGCTAATCCGTCTTGTCAAAAAGCTCGTAATCTTTTGGCTTCAGCCTATACGCAGTTGGGATATCAGGCAGAGAGTGCACCTTGGCGTAATTTCTATCTTACGGGGGCTAAAGAGTTGTTGAGTAAAGACAACGTAAAAACGTTTGGCAAGCGATATCTTTCTTCAGCTTTGTCATCCAATCAGTTTTTCGATGTGATTGCTACACGTATCAATGGCTATGCCTATGACCAAAACGACCTTAATATCAATATATTTGTCACAGATTCAAAAGAGAAGTTATCTGTTATTTATAAGAATGGAGTACTCTCTAACAGAAAGGGTTCATGGATAGAAAAGTCTGATGTCACATTGGAGATAACTAAGGGTGACTTGTTTACACTCTTTACAAATGAAACGAATGTGGAGCATCTTCGAAGTCAGAATAAACTGAAAGTAGAAGGGGATATCGAGCGGTTAAATGAGTTTTTGTCTCACATCGAGCAGCCTCAGACCAATTTTAATATTGTGGAGCCTCAGGCTTCTTATACGTTGCATTAATGTTTTTCTTATAATTATCTGTTGAAAAAAATCTAGAATTTTAAAAAAATCTTTTTCCATTTATTAAGGATGTTAAATCGGCAACAGCATTTATATCTAACGATTTAGGATTTGACAGTCTGATATGTGTTCCTTTTTTCTCTGATAAAAAGGGAGAAGAACAGTATCTTCTTATTTTCTGCTTGTCAGATGAAAACAGTGCTGGTTTACCTCATATTTTACATAGCATTTACCTTTTTGGCGTAGATGTCGGAGAACCTTGCCCAGTGTCTCCTTTAATACCTGATTGGATGCCGGTTTACCTTCTGTAGATAGTCGGTAAAAGCGTATGTAGGTAATGTCAAAAGTGGTGGCATAGCGATGGGCTGAGTTCCAAACTGCATTTTGGTTTACTTGGCGCAAGGCCTGGATATTCTCATCAGTTCTGAGCACAGAGGTGATGATGATCTTATGTTTTCGATAACCATTTTTGTGAAGAAGTTTTTGAAAATCCTGGCCGATGTGTACCATCAACTTGGCTGTATTTTTTGTGACGTATGGATGAGAATAGGTAAGTTTGTCCACACCAAAATATTCACAGTCTTGTACGATATATAAGTTGTGGTCTTCGTATTTCAGACTACGATTTGTTTTCACGGGAACGATACCCTTTTTCTTAGCAGCTTCCAGCTGTACGTTATTAAGATCATTGAATGTCGAACTATAGTTGGTAATAGGGGCATTCATGTTTAATGAACAGGCAGATAGTAGGATCAGGGTTGTCGCAGTTATCCAGTAGTTTTTCTTATTTCTCATAAAGTTCGATAGGCAGTCTGTCTGGATCTTCAAAGAAGACAAAGCGTTTATGGGTGTACTCATCTATCCGAATAGGTTCGTGTGATATACCATCCTGATCGAGACTTGCTACAGCTACGTCGATATCATCTACCTCAAAAGCTAGATGACGTAAACCTGTGGCTTCTGGTCGTGTAAGACGTGATGGCGGATCAGGAAAAGAAAAGAGTTCGACTACATACTGTTTTCCTAATGCAAGGTCTGTTTTATACGACTGTCGTTCCTGTCGATAATGCTCGGCAATAATCTTAAAGCCTAAGACTTTAGTATAAAACTGTAGACTGCGTGCATAGTCAGAACAGATAATTGCAATATGATGTACTTGATTTAATTTCAGCATAGACCGCAAATATAATAATAATTTTTTATTTCTGCAAATGAAAGGCCTCGCTCGCCAGAAAATGGGGCTGATGAGTTTGACATCGGGCCGATATTCTCGAGGCAAGCAAGACCATATAGTGATTACGAGAAATCATTGTAGAGGTAGTGTTGTCTGTTTTGTGTAACGTAATATATTTAGTAGAATAAGTTTTAATACTGTTGCAAAGATAAAGCGATAATATTCTTCGTACAATACCGAAAAGTGAGTATATTTTTTTATATTTTTATTTATTAATTTTTTCATTATTTTTAGGTATTGCAATGCTCTTATAATCCTAGTACCTTTGCCGGCAAAAAAATCATGAACAGATATTTGGTTTCTCTAATCTCATTAGTATGGTTTAGTTCAGCTTCAATTCTAGCCCAATCTTCTTCCATTATGATGACTTATTATGGAACGACAATAGATGCTGCCAGAGTGAAGACGATGGATAAGTTGAATGCTCAAGTGTCTCGTATCTTTCCACAGTCAGCGATTGTAGAAGCCTATACATCAGAAATGGTTGTGCGTTCTCTGCAAAAGAGGGGAATTAAGAAGAATAATGTAACCGAAGGCATAACTTTACTTCGTTCTAAAAAGCAGCCTGTAGTTATTGTCAATGCCCAGCTCTTGGATGGGGTAATGACAGACAAGATCCATGCTGATGTTCAGGCTACGGGTTTTTGTGCTGACAGCGTGACGTATACCCGTCCGTTGCTTTATAATAGTGAGGATGCCCGATGGTTGGGAGACATTCTAGCCAAGCGAATTCTGCATGATGAGGATGAGGAAATCGTTTTGGTTGGTCATGGTTCAGATGATTCAGCCAATGCCATGTATGCACTTATTGACTATGTGATGCAGCATGAAGTGGATGATTGTTTTCATGTAGGTACTATTGAGAATTATCCTGACCTGAATATGATCTTAAAAATACTTCACAAAAAGAAAAAGCATAAGGTAGTACTCTATCCTTTACTCCTCATAGCAGGAAATCATGCGTTACAGGATATACAGGGTGTGTGGAAAAATACACTTGAAAAAGAGGGATATACGGTAAGAATCATTCAGGAAGGCCTGCTCGAAATACCGGAAGTACAACAGCGTTTTATCGATAAAATCTGTAGCGAACTTCATGAAAAGGAATAATATACTATAAATAATATAAGAATGAAAAAGTCTCAATATGTATTAGCATTGGCGCTTTGTACGAATGTAACGAGCGCTTTAGCGGTTCAGGAATACAGTCAGGATACCATGGGGCTGGCGGGTATTCATGATTTGGAACAAGTGGTGGTTACTGGTAATGGTCATCATGAATTGGTGAAAAATTCTACTACACCAGTTCATGTTATGACAGCTGCGGATATTGCCAAGGCTGGTATAACCGATTTTCAGAATGCCTTGACACGCTTGGTGCCAAATGTACAGTTTGCTCCTTCGGCCATGGGTAGTTATATTCGCCTTAATGGCTTAGGTAATAAGTATATCCTTATTCTGATTAATGGCCAGAAAGTTATTGGTGATATTTCTGGTAATATCGATTTGAATCAGATTAATATGGGACAAATCAAGCGTATTGAAGTGCTCAATGGAGCTGCTTCGGCACTCTATGGAAGTGATGCGATTGGTGGTGTGATTAATATCATTACCAGTCAGCCAAAAGATAAACTGGTTAGTGCTGTTTCGGATACGCACATAGGAGCGCATGGAGCCTTGACACAGAATGCAAATCTGAATATTCACACCGGATGGTTAAGTAGCTATACTTCATTCTCTCACAACGAACTGAATAGTTGGCGAAATAATAATTATGAGTATACAGGTGATGCTCCAGAAGGCGAAATGACCTTAAGTCTTCAGCCTTTGGTTGTGGGGTATAAACAGAATATGATTCTCCAGCGTTTTGAGCTACGCCCTATAAATCGTCTGCTTATGTATGCAGAGGGTAGTTTCAACTATAAAATTACAGATCGTCCTCGCAAGCAGGATGGATGGTCGAGTGGCTATGATTACGATATGCGTTTTAAAACCCAGCGATGGACAGCTGGTGCCAAATATGAATTCAATGCCAATCACTCTTTACAAGTAGATTTTTTGAGTCATACCTTCCGTTATGGAAATGAGTATATGACAGATGTTACCTCAAAAGGAGTAATTACCTATCATATTGGTGACTACAGTCAGAGTAAAAAGCAGAATCTGTACGATCTCGAGGTCAAGAATATCAATCATTTCTATACAGGAAGTACCACGATTTTTGGAGGAGAGTGGAAAAATGAATTTCTTAATGCTACTTCTGGTGACGTCAACAAACATGTATATAATATATCAGGATATGCTCAACATGATACTAAACTCCTCACAAATCTGAGAGCAACTGTTGGTGTACGTTTCGATCACAATGAAGCCTTTGGAAATCATTTTAGTCCTAAAGTAGCTTTCCTTTATAATCCAAGTTCATTCCGTTTCCGAGCTAATTATGCATTAGGCTTCCGAGCTCCAGGACTGGATGAACTCTACTACCATTACTATAAGAGTAGCATGGGTGGCAAACCTGTGGTAACATTTGGTAATAAAGACCTCTCTCCTGAAACCAGTAATTATGTCAGTGTATCAGCCGGTTATGGTAACTCAGTTTTCTCTGTTGATGTAACTGGTTATTTGAACTTCGTCAATGATATGATAATCAAAGATGTGGTAGCTATCGATGATGCAGCCAAGCAAATGTTGTTAGCTTCTTTCCCAGAAGATCTGACCGAAGCCTCATTTACTAAAATGACTACTTACAATCGATATATGAATAGTGATAAGGGTATCGTACGTGGTGTCAATGCTAACTTGAGTGTATATCCTTGTAACGGCTTAACTTTTACGGCTAATTATGCTTATACTTATGCAACAACCAAAACGGATGGCGAATGGATTCCATTGGAACGTACTGTCAGGAATAGTGTAACACTGGTAGCTAATTACAATCATACCTGGTGGAATAAGTACACATTGAATGTCAATCTGAATGGTAGATTACAGAGCAAGACTTATTATCCTGGTTATGAAGATGCTCCCGGCTATGGCGTGTGGAATCTGAATACTAGCCACAACTTTGTACTTAGTAAGTATCTTCAAGTAGAGCCAAGTCTGGGTATCGATAATATTTTTAATCAAGTAGACAATCGTATCGACTGGACTAATCGACGATATGCCAACTATAACCCAGGAACATCGGTTGTTTTTGGTGTTAAGGTAAGATTTAACTAAATAGAGAAAGATTACCACATCATTGGTGATAAATTTTAGCGTTCAGAATTCGCTATAAACGAAGAGTGGTTATTACCATATTAGTAATAGCCACTCTATTGTCATGTTACTTGATAACTACCTTTTTGCCATTCCGGATGTAGACACCATTCCGGGTTGGCTTTGTGATGCGAACACCACTCAGCGTGTACCATTTTTCGGAAGTATCATCTTTATGGATGGATTCAATACCGGTAATTTGCTGGCCGATGCTATTCATCTTCGCACCGACAGATTGGGTCAATGTGCCATAAAGTTTTATGTTGGCTAGTCCTATCTGCTTGGTAATCCCCAAGTTGTAGATATTCAGTGTCAGCTTATGGCCTGCTGTTGCATCGCTTGTAGTTACGTCGTAACTATAGGTGGTGTATGCTGGCGAAGAACTATTTCGGGTAGGGTAGAGCGCAGATGCAATCTTGTTTCCTGCCCAACTGACGTCTATTTTGCCTCCGTCTGTTCCGATTCGTGATGCTGTAAACTCAATCTTGGTAATGTTGAGTTGGCATCCATTAACAGGTGTTACGATAAATGAGAGCTTGTTGGTTTCATCAGCTGCAGTCACATTATTTGTGGTTACACCTATAAGGGTTTCTGTCAGTCCACTTACACTCTTGGTACCGCTATAAGTCAATCCTGTACCATTAGTTACACTTGTAGTAACATAATTGGTCCAATTATTGCTAAGTGTAGCCTGCTGGTTGGCTGTACCTTGATCGAAAGTCCAGGTGATGACTCCTTCGCTCTCGTTGGCTACAGTTGAAGCTTGAGGTAATTCAGCATTTCCTATTAAGAGATAAAGTGACTGTCCGTTGTGGGCAAGTTGATATGATACTCCGTTGAGACCTTCTACGATGATATCGGATAGTGAACCATTGATAGTGCCAACCTTACCTAAACAGTAGGCTCCTGCGGTAGGGGTACTCTGTCCGCTTTGATTATGCTTAATAAACTGGAATACTGGTTTCAGATAGGTTGGACCATCCGTCCAGTTTACAGTATTTATACTGAGAGTGTCTAGGTTTACCTGATCGGCCGTGATATCATCAGAATAAATATCATACATTACACGACTGCCGAAATTCATCGTTAGGGAGCGTGCATACATTTCAGCTTTGACATTACTACCCCCAGGAATAAGTTTAGCATCATATTCCATAGTGATGCCTCGATTGAACCTTCCGCCGGTAGACTTCAATGCCGTAAATCGGTTAAGCCATACCCGACTGTTTTGCATTGTTCCGTCAAAGATAAGACCACCAGCCCAGATATCCGTGTTGCCCGTATAGGTCTGGGTTACATTAGGCAGGGCAAGAAAACCGTCGCCTTGTTTTACCAGACGTGTGCTACCTGTGAAGGCTCCACCAGTAATGGTGTGGGTATAGGTCGTCTTGGTGATAACAGCATTATTATTATGGCCTTGTACCCATGTTGGTGCATTGTCGTATACGACCCAAGGACTGGCATTTCCAGATACATTAACCGTCATATTACCTGTTTCAGCCAGCATGATCTGCTGGTTGTTATGACTGCTGTTGATGGTTCCACCGTTAGCTATTTCTTTTCGCCCACTATTGGTCAATGGTGGTGGTGCTATAGTAATACCTTCAGCCTCCCCGATAAAATAACTTACGTGAGGAGGCTGATTGTAAGCACACATTTGCCACACTTCGCTTTGTCGATACTGATGGTCGGCCCATAAAGTAGGTATGCGATAGTCTGTTGGAATGGCTGTCGTGTAAATGCGCAAGCCATTGGATCCGTGGCGCAAGATAATCTCTTCTCGCCAGTCGCCTAAGATGTCACCTTGAAAACAAGGATTGTTCTTGGAATCATTGTTCATGTTACATCCTGAAGAAGTAAACATACGTCCTGTATCAGGTTTATCTATTTTAGCCTCTTTAGCAGTTCCAGGACTATTGAGTATTTCTTCAAGTAAGTCGCCATCCCAATAAATACGTGCGTTCAGATCGCTCCAGGCGATGAAATCGTTATTGATGCTTGCATTGGTAATACTGCTAATCATCGGCGAAATGGTACTTCGTCCCTGAGCGCCATGATAATTGTTAGAGAAATTACCCATCAGTGCTCTACCATCATCGTTCGATGCAGTGAGGCGGTAATAAATATTTGATGTTGTAGCATCACGATAGTTACAAGCCGGTTGGTCTTCGTTGGCAGCAAACATTTCCTGTCCATGAATATAAGGATTGAAATCGCTCACATGCTGTGCATCGCCATGGCCTAATCCCGTTGTCGAAAGACCGTTACCATTATCGTCTATGACCATTGAACCGTATACAATTTCATCTCGTCCGTCCCAGTCTACATCTGCTACAGTGAAGTTATGATATCCCTGTCCATACCAACTGCTGCTTGCATCATTGCAGTTCCAGGTCCATCGGGTAGTAAGTTCGTGGCTGATAGGGTCTACATCGAGTGCTATCATTTTCTCGCGAGTGTAGATTCCTCGAGCCAAAAAGATGCTAGGCTTTCGTCCATCGAGGAAAGGAGCGCCAAAGAAGTATTTACTGCTTCGATGGCCATAATTGTCGCCCCATGCCGTCTTTTCATCCGTTTCACCACTCTCCAGTCGCTTCAGTGGATAATCGGTTACCTGATAGGTAGCACCTGTTTGTCCGTTCATATAGATGAGATATTCATTACCTGTGTGTGTCCATGCGTATTGAGCAGTCGTGGCACCTGCAAATACGCTTCGGGTATTCACACTGGCATTTCCGATGACTTGAGTGCTGCCGTCTGCTTTGTGTATTATCATACCGTCTGCGCCTCTCAGTAGAACTTCGGCTTTCCCATCCTGATCCCAGTCATAAGCTACTGCATTAATCTCTGTACTGTTCAGACTTACCATATTAGGGCCACAGTCTATCCACCAGAGTCGTTGTCCATTGAGCTTGTATGCTTCGATAATAGCATAGTCCGTATTGGTAGCTTGATAAAGATTAGCAGCATCGGCCGTATTCAGTCGCTTTAATATAATTTCCAATTCACCATCGCCATCCAGATCAGCCACAGATGCATCGTTAGGTGAATAATCACTGGTAATATCAGAATGATCAGCCTTAGAGTACACATTCTGCAAGGTGATGTCTAGATATCCGGCATAAGTACGAGTGGTATACTTCTGTAGAGCGCTCAGCCAAGGCGTAACAGCAGTACAAGCTGTCTGTTCGACACCTTTTACCACAGCAGTTACGGTATACGAAGCCGTTTGAGATCCATTGGTATCAACAAAGTTAGACACTTGAAGTGGGCTACTGTTAAGTTTGGTTCCATTACGATACACATTGTAAGTTACATCGAAGTACTCATTGGGCAGAACGCGCCAACTCAGAAAGGTACCTTCGTTAGTCCCATTAGTACGATACACAGCAACCAGTCCTCTATCTAGAGCATCGGTCATACGTTGTGCATGGATAACACCTGTTGAGGCCATCAACAGCAAGGCAGACATCGTAAGTCTGTGTTTTAGACGAGCGTGCCATGGCAAGAATCGTCTCATCATGTTTTTTTTAGACATGTAGATTATTAGTAAAAATTATTAAATATGAATTAGGTTATATCTATCTGTTTAAATATAAGAATAGTAGCTAATTATTCTATTCTTCTGAAACATTCTTAAGGAACAAATTAAAATAATTTTATTCAAAGTTGTATTCTCTGTATCAAATTTTTTTCGTGAGAATATCAAAAATTATAGTATTTATCAAAAATTAGCCTATTTAGTAGTTCGTTGATCGTTTACTAATAAGATTCTTTAAAAATGAAGTGAAGTGGAAGCCAAATGACACATTGTCAACCGTACCAATAATTATGTGTCGCCAGACAGGTAATCTTTGGTTCATATTAATTCAAAAGGTAGGGAAAAGAAAGGAAGAGGTAACACCTTGAGGCGAAAAGGGGATTTCTTAGGCAACTTTTATTTTTTTTCTTCAAAAAAGTTTGACTATTTCAAATTAAAGCAGTACCTTTACACCACTAGAACCCGCCAAGCCTCTCAACGATGCTCAAATGTGCGGGTCGTTTTTTTTTATACAATGAGCAACAGAATCCCATTCCAGAAGCCGTACACCAGTGCGGACGACCTTATCTGTCTCTTGCAGTCAAGAGGATTAACAATTACAGATACGACTACCCGTCCATTGACATCAACGCAATGGGCTTCCCTCGTGGGTGGGAGAACGAGCCGCTGTGGCAATAGACACAGTTATACAAGACGGGCGAGGATGGGTTGTTTCCCATCCTCGCCCGATTTGATTGAAAAAAACGCCCCAACAATAGAAAAATTGAGTTTGAATTGAAAATAATTGCATTTTCGCTTTACATTTTCTTCGTCTGAACTGTATAATAAGTGTATGACACGAAAAGAAATGACGAACGAGCGAGCGCAGAGTGATGTTCGCATCAACTCTGCCGAGCGAGGAGGAATTGGACGGAGTCAAATCGAAAGTCTGTTCAAGACACACTACACGCAGATGTATCATCTGGCACTCACATTACTCTTCGATGAAGCGGAGAGCAAGGATGTGGTGAGCGATGTGTTCGCCAGTTTGCTTAGCGGCAAGGTAGTGATGAAAGCAGACAACGCAAAAGCATTCCTCTTGGCGAGTGTGCATCATCGCTGTCTGAATGTGCTGCAGCACAAACAGGTGCAAGAACGATTTGCACGCCTGCTTACCGAGGATGCTGATACACTTAGTAGCGACAATACAGCGGTAGAGCAAATGCAGATGGAAGAACTGATGCGCTACGTGCAGGACAACTTCTCGTCGTTGGAGCAGCAAATCTTTCGGCTGCGCTACCTGCGAGAGATGACCTGTCAGGAAGTGGCCGGAGCACTGAACGTCAGCCGCCAGACCGTCCACACCCATCTGAAGCAGTCGGTGGGGAAAATAAGAAAGTATTTCAATTCAAACTCAAAAGCAATATGATGACCGAAGAAAAGCGTATAGAGTGGCTTCTGGAATTGCAAGACCACCCCGAGCAACTGACTGACGAGCAGTTGCAGCAGATACTCGCCGACGACGAGATGCGCCATCTCGTACAACAGCTTGGCTTTGCGAAGCGTGCCTTCAAGCACGACGAGCTTAAAAGCAACACCCCCGATGTGGACGCCGAATGGGAGAAGTTTGCAGCCAGCCATGCAAATGAACTGACGAACATAGCAAGGGCAGAGGGCAAGCTTGCTTGCACTATGCCTTGCAAGGAGGAAGAAGACGAAAGTCAACTGGATGCTCTCGACGAAGAAAAGCCAAAGTCTCATTTCCATATTTACCTCTTTAGCCACAAGATAGCTGCATCTTTTATCGGTGTACTTTTAGCTTCGGGCATTGCCTTTGCCGCCATCCAAGTTGTGCGAAACATCAGCACACCCAAACCGCAACTGCCCTCTACGGAGCAAGTGATAGACACGAAGCCAGTCACCTCCCTGCCTGCAGATACAGTAAAGACCGACACAATCCCTACCGAGCCTTACGTTTTCAACAATGTGCCACTCGACTCCATGCTCACAGCCATTGCAGTAGCCCACAATATGCAGGTGGAGTTTGAGAATGAAGCGGCCCGCCACCTTCGTTTCCACTTTGTATGGAAGCGTGAAGACAGTCTCTCGCGTGTAGTAGAAAAGTTGAACACCTTCGAGGCCGTGAACATCGTCGAGGAGGACAAAACGCTGGTAGTAAGATGAAACACGCATTATATACTTTTGTGCTTATGGCCTGCATCCTCTGCATGCCCCTTGATACGTTCGCCCAGCGCATTAGCCATACCTATAATAATGTGTCGCTCAGCAAGGCCCTGCTCCAGTTGAATAACGAGCAGACGGCATACGTCATCAATTTCCTTTACAACGAACTGGAGGACTTCCGCGTCACCGCCACCATCAAGAACAAGCGTCTGCCCGATGCCATCCAGCAGATGATAGGTTTCTATCCCGTCCACATGACCGTGAAGCCCGACGACCGAGAAATCTATGTGGAGTGTACCCACAAGACGAACCGCCACCTGACGGGAACCATCATCGACGCACAGGGTCAGCCCATGGGCTATGCCAATGTAGCTATTCTTAATCCTGTCGACAGCACCCTGCTTGGCGGTGGCGTGTCGAACGAGAGTGGCTACTTCGCCATTCCATACGAACAAGAGAAAGTTCTTGCCCGAATCTCATACGTCGGATACAAGACCATCTATAAGATTTGCAGCCAATCTGAAGTGGGAATAATAAAGATGCAACCTGATAACTACACGCTGAACGGTGTGGTGGTGCAAGGTGAACGTCCGAAGGTAGTCCTGCAAGGCAATTCGCTCGTGATGAATGTAGAGGGCACGGTGATGGATCGGTTAGGTACTGCTGAAGACGTACTTACACGTGTCCCGATGATTACCAAACGGGGTGAGGGCTTTGAAATTTTAGGTAAAGGCGCACCGCTCATCTATGTAAACGGTCGAAAACTCCGCGACCTGCAAGAACTGAAAAACATCCAGTCTGACAATATCCGCAATGTAGAAGTCATCCAAAACCCTGGTGCCCGCTATGACGCATCAGTGAATGCAGTCATCATCATCCGCACCAAACGGGCGGCAGGCGAAGGATTAGGTGTGGAATTGT
>Ga0247611_10002134_pt1 | contig 33116 bp, 20 predicted proteins | sample 177DNAGHGhighgp2_FD_192422 | JGI IMG/M metagenome (GOLD analysis project Ga0247611, IMG submission 192422) | Sheep rumen microbial communities from Palmerston North, Manawatu-Wanganui, New Zealand - 1770 DNA GHGhigh gp2 | ecosystem: Host-associated > Mammals > Digestive system > Stomach > Rumen... | reverse complement strand
AGAGATTCACGAGGCGAAACCAGAAGCCACTTACTTCGAAGGCAAGAAAGTGTATTCTCTATAACCCCATTATTCACTCTTATTTTATTTCACCGCTGACCGTCACTGGCCAGCGGTTTTTCTTTTTATATACATACGGTCGCACAACTACGCACCAAAGCACTCTATTTCTGCACTTCCCCTCCATTGTTTCCTGTTCTGAGGCGCGGCACATGTAGTTGTGTTTCGTATGCTGGCTGACCAGCACTCAACCGGTCGCTCATATATGAATTTTGTTTGGGAAATAATCGTGCGCAAGCTAAGAACTTGGCGACAAAAAAAAGAGAGCCTTACGACTCTCTTCGGGTGGAATGTGGGGCTCGAAAACCCTTCCCTAACTCCCTTATTCACAGAACTTCTCGATAGTTCAATACGTCAAAGTAGTCACATATTCATGCACATGCGTGCAATAAATCATATTAAAATCAAATCAAAAGGCGAAAAAGTCATTCCTTAATCTTCTTCTTATCAATCAGAATGCCCCTGATTATTTTCACCTTCCCACCTCGTGGAATAAAGACAGCAGGTTTTCCTTCTTTCTCTAATTCCGAGAATGCATTATTCAGTCTAACTCTTGAAAAACCTAAATCCTCGGCACTATACTTCTCAAATAACGCAGATGCGTAACTAAAGTACTCATGCTTGGTTACATCATCCTCTTCTTTGTCTAGCCATATCAAATGTAGTATGCTCTTGGGTTTTACTCTTACTGTGTACATAATCTAAAATTTGCTGCAAAGGTAGTAAAAATAATTGATATACACAAGGGCACGGTATTGTTTTATGCAAAATAATACCATTTTGCAAAGTCGACTTTGCAATTTTTATTTTTCGGTATCATTTTATGTGTTTTGATACCGTAAAATTTGCATATATCAAAAAAAAGCTGTACCTTTGCACTGTAATTGAAAGATATACTAACAACAAACAATAAACAGAGGAGATTACAACTATGACAACTATCGCAACAATCAACAACAAAGGTATGAACACTATGATGGTAAAGAACTCTACGGCTGCGCGCATGAAAGTTATCGCACATCGCACAGGTGACATCACAATCGCTGCGGCTAAAGCAATGATGATTGAAGTATTGAAAACAAAGATGGCTAACGGAGTGGCACACTTTGCATTCCAGAAGAAAGACGGTTCTATCCGTGAGGCTTTTGGTACTATTCAAAGCAATATAGCCGCAGCAAAGACTAATGGCTACGGAATTAGCCGTGAGTGTTTCAATACAACCGCATTCTTTGACATTGAAAAAGGGGAATGGCGTAGTTTCTGCTGGCAAAATTTGATTTGGGTGGCGTAATCACAATAGTAGGGGTGGCGATAACTTCAAAGCCCCCTCAAATATCAGTCAAAATAATCAGTCAGTCAAAAAAATCAAATAAATCAGCCTCAGCGCACACACCGATAAACAAATCATCAACCAATTATATCTTTGATAATTATGACAGCAGTTATTTACGCAAGAACATCCTCTTCGGGAAGTCTGGAGAACCGCCAAAACACGGAAAGACAAGTACGCGATTTGCAAGAGTACGCAAAGTTCCAAAAGTACGATGTGGTAAAAGTATTTGAGGAGCATATCAGCGGTGCAAAGAAGAACTCCGAAAGAGCCATACTGCAAGAAGCAATTGATTATTGTATTACGAATAAGGTTGATATTCTTCTGAGTAGTGAGTTGAGCCGAATTGGACGTTCGTCATTTGAAGTACTAGAGACTGTAAAGAAACTTATTGACAACAAAGTTAATCTCTATCTTCAAAAGGAGCAAATGACATTGCTCAATGAGAACAACGAGCCTTCGTTTTACGTGTCTGTCACTTTGGCATGTCTAAGTTGCGCAGCATCATTGGAACGTGAAAACACTCAATACCGCTTAAATTCAGGTAGGCGAATCTTCATCGAGAAAGGTGGTAAACTCGGAAGAAAGAAAGGTAGTATTAAGACTACAGAGAAAAAGGAACAGGAATACAAAGAAGTTTTGATGTATCTGCGCAAAGGGTATGGCATCCGAGTAACGAGTAAACTCACAAATGTCAGCGAAAGCACTGTTCAACGATTGAAGAAGGAATTTGCAATCTAATCGAATGACGAGATAGCGATGGCTACAGCGATCGCTATCTCAATTTTCTGGGATATTACAGACAAAATTCAATAAATCGGGATAAATTTCCCGATTTTCTTGTGTATGTCAAAAAAAAGTTGTAACTTTGCACCCGAGTTTGGTGCAAGCAGATTTTTAGTATAACTCTTGCAACAAAAACTAACATATTGAAAAGCGTCTTACGCGCTGTGTTTTGGCTATTCGGAATCTAGCAAATTCATAAGTTCCAGAACATTGCGACACAAGATGCCTGTGAGTGTGTATTCACGTACACGCATAGCGCGTACACTATACATACGGCGTGGGCTACAGTGTTGCTGTTTGGAACTGAAGGCAATGCTAGAGCCTCGAATAGCGGAACAGCAATAGTGCAGTCCCGCTTTTTGTTTGTATGAGCCTATCATATTAACTACTAATTAACACTTAAAAGTTGCGCCCGACACATATTAGGGAGTGTATCATGAAAGAGTACTTTTGCCCGATTTGTCAAAAGAGTTTTCAAGAAGATTCAGTGCCAGAGAAATGTCCTAATTGTGGGTGCGACAGAGCATTGTTCAATGAGGTTAGTGAGATGTCAAAGGAAGAATTGATAGACAACGTCTCGGAATCATTGGAAGCAAGCAATAGTTATAGCGCAGAACATACCGCCAATTCTATCGCCGAAATCACATTCATTATCGGAGTTATTGTAGGTTTAATTGGGTTGATAGGGGGCATTGTGATAATGGCAAAAGGGGAAAATGCCTCAATATTTGGTATTCCTTGCATTCTATTAGGATTACTATTCTTCATTATTTGCCTGATTTCATGGGCATTTATCAAATTGCAAGTAAACATATCTTACCGCTTAACTCGCATTGATAACAAATTAAATCCCGAACAGCATGACAAGCGAAAACCCTCTAAGAAAAAAGCATAAAGATTCCCAAAGAAGGATAACTTGCTTGCTGCTCCTGATATTATTCTTGATAATACTACTAGGCGCATGTGGCGCACTGGTAGGTGTTTTATAATAATTTAAGTTGCAATAAATATGGCACTCATTAAATGCACAAATTGTGGCAGCATATTCGAGGAAAATGAATTTCCGACTAATTGTCCGATGTGTGATTGCAAGATTGATGATACATTCAGGCAGAAGTATATTCAAGAAGAAAACACTCATTCCGAGAACTCCATGTCACTTTGGAAGAGTTGGGGAAGGTTTTGTCTTCTTATTGTCCTTCCCTTCGTTGCGCTGATTGTTCTTTTCATTGTAGCGGCACTCATTTCGGAAGCATTAAAATAACTAATAAACGTTTAACTATATAACAAGCAATGAAAACGAAAATCTTTTTAATCTTGTTTGCTGCCATTGCAGGAACAAGTGTGTTGTTTGCCGAAGGTACACTTATCGGCGAGTTGTATTATAACTTAAACACATCTAAAAAAACGGCATCCGTAACGTATCAAAGCATGGATGAGAACTATCCAGATATGACAACGGTAAACATTCCGGCAGTCGTAACTTATGATGGAGTAACATACACTGTAACGGCAGTTGGACAGAATGCATTTATGGATTGTCTAAATATAACATCAGTAACGCTTCCCGATGGCATTACAGATATTGCGCGATTTGCATTTAGAAGTTGCGAAATTACTTCGCTGACAATTCCTGCAAGTTTGAAAACGATGGATTACGATGCGTTCTTCGGTTGCGATAAAATAACTTCGCTGACGTGGAATGCGGTAAAGTGCAATGACTTTGACATTAACTCTCCTTGGGAGTATGCCGGTGTAGGTTATAATGCTACCGCTCCGATTACAACGGTTGTGTTTGGCGATGGTGTGCAGCGCATTCCGTCTCATCTGTTAGAACGCATAGAGACTTTAACTTCCGTTACAATACCTAATAGCGTAACAACTATAGGAGAATCTGCATTTACTGATTGCGCTAACTTAACAGCCATAAGTTTGCCCGATGGTATTACAAACATCGGTGCAAATGCTTTTTCTGGTTGTGAGAAATTGGGGGCTATAGTATTACCGAGCAGTTTGGCAACTGTTGATTATTCCCTATTCATGGGTTGTACTAATTTGAAATCAGTAACGATACCCAATAGCGTAACTGCAATTAAGTCGTACGCGTTCATGGAATGTTCTAGCCTGAATGCGATATACAATTACGGGACTACTCCAGCAAACGCTTATTCGGGCTCGTTTGACGGTGTGAACAAATCGACATGTAAATTGTATGTACCGAAGAACTCAATCAGCCAATATAAAAACGCTCCGGTGTGGAGGGACTTCTATTCGATAAGTGCTATCGAAGATGTACAGGCAATAGAAGATGCCGAGATTGACAATGTACGTAGTGCCAAGGTTATCATTGATGGCAAAGTATATATCAATCGTGGAGATATGACATATACGCTACAAGGACAAGAGGTGAAGTAATTACGTACACATACGATATAGAGAACTATGCTGCGCGGATCCGCAGCATAGTTTTTTTTACAAACTATTTGGTTATTTGAAAAAAAAGTGTTATCTTTGCAGCATGTTTAGTGAGAATAGTTGGTTTTACTCTTACCGAGCGAAAACCTCAGCAAAATCAAATGTAGAGTAAGACAAAACGCATCACGCGCCTATATATAGGCAAAAACGCACATTGAAATTATCCCTATACAACAAGCCGAAAAGCCTGTAAATATAGGAGGAGAAAAGTTAAGTTACTCTACAAATAATGCAGACGGTGACTACCACAATTTTTTTTGTTAATTTGCACCGATTAACTGCGCCATTGTTGTGTGATTAGTACCATCTGACGCTGATTTTGACGGTATTGCCTGCCAGTATTGACGCATACTTGCTGATTGGGCATTACGTATTTTTTGCTTGCAAGCCTCGGATTGACTTGCATGGTACGCTTTAAGTGACGCAGAGATTTTTTGTTTTACCTCATCGGGCAGTTCGCGATATAATCTACTCATAGTATTGAAATATAGTTTATTAAGTTAGTTATTTTACTATAAATACTTAGAAGGGCGCAAAAAGAGCAACTAATGAAACTTTTTTTGATGAGAACATGCCGGAGGATAACTACACTAACTAAACCTCAATTTGAGACTATCAAAACTATTGGACGTGACGTGTGAACAGTAGGACTATAGTTATACCAACTATACTACCACCCCTGCATGTTTCGGGCAGGAAACATCAGACGATAATACAAGTAGGGAGGATGATACTATTGATAAGATAATATAACAACCTGTCCGCAAAGAGATAGAAATCTAAAACGTCATACATTCTATCCTTAAATGGACACTAACAAATAATAGCTATGAATAAGAGAGATTTAGAAAGACTTGTTTGTGATGCTAACTGGAGCAAACTGTATGAAGTCGTTGATAATACGTCAGAAGCAAAATTACGCTCTACTATGACGCGGCTAATAGATATATTTGCTGACGTGCGCGTGGATAAGTATGTAAAGGGAAAACTTATCCGAGGAAATTTTTTGTATGCTAGTGGGGCTTACCTGCTCTTGCTGTTCAAGGAGGGACGATACATTGAGAGCAGATGTATTACAAGCACCAATCATATAAAGAGGTTTATAAAGAAAAACTTCCCTTCAATTACTGACGAAGAGGTAGAGGGTGCGAAATCAGCATTATACAAGGAGAAGATATGGGCTAAGGATGGTATAGAACTGCGATTAGAATACAAGGACATTCTTAGCGAATAATTGTTTCCTTAGTTAATAGGCGATGCTGCTACAACTCCAGTGTTGTGGCATTTTTTTTGCACTTTTTTCAAAAAAAAGGTTAAAATTCCCGTTCACTTCAAAAACTTATCCGTATATTTAGGATAGAGGCGCACTGCCTGAGATATTTTTATGTTTAACCTTAACGGTGAAGGTAACACCCTAAACACTACCATGAATGCGGATGAGATACAATATCAGCATTACACAAAAGGCTTACAGCAAGAAGCCAAGTAAAGGGGACTATCCCCAGATGAAGTTTGAGAAGCATTCCTTCTCCAGTCTAACAACGTTTTTTGATGCCATCAAAGATGGGCACACCTTCTGCTACAACATGCAAGACAATGATGAGCCCTTCAAGATGTCCTATAAGACGGAGAGTAACTTTGCCTATACGCAACTTGTAGTCGTTGATATAGACAACTCCACTATAGAGCCTAAGACGTTCTATACGCAGTCTACACTTACACCTACGTATGTGTACACGTCATTTAGTCACGCTCCAGAAGAGGGAAAGATTAAGTACCATGTTCTCTATGCGCTCGATGCGAAGATTACCTCTAAGGAGCAATTTGAGCATGTATACGATGCTATTAGCACGGCTATACATACGGACTTTCCAAGCATTGAATTGGACGATAGCATGAGAAGCGTAGCGCAATGTACTAACGGCACATCATCGTTATTGCCGAACTTTGAAGAGTATTACAATCCTAATCAGTTAGATACATATTCCTTGTCTCTTTTTAACTTAGAGAGACAAGAAGGTAAACGTAAAATTGACGATAAGCAAAACGCAACTGATGAGCGTCCGCTAAAGGATAGGAAATTAAAAAAACAATACATTCTATCTCTAGATGGACAGTTTGAAGAAGACTTACAGTCAATGGATTTGAGGGATTTCCTTTCGAAGTACAGCGAGATATATGAGTATCGCGAACAAAGTGTATCAACATTCAATGAGCAGCACTTTGAAATACTCGATAACACCAATGCAGAACTGATATTCTCTTTTTACACTGCTGACTTAGGTTATGGAAAAACATGCCGTGTAAGGAGTAAGATAAGACAGGGAAAAGGGAAAAGATTAAAAACGCTAATCGCACATGGATTAGCCTTTCGGATTATATTTCCTAACATTACGAATGAACATTTGGTGTACTGTCTATTAAATGACTTGTATTTGAATTTCGAGAACTCAGATGGGAAGTATGGGGCGTATCGAATATGTGAGATAGCAGCACTATGCATGGGCTACGACATGAATAGATACACCTCAAAGCACAGACATAAATACCACGTAGATACCGAATGGTGCAGAAGTCAAGGTATCAAACCCATCGCGTATGCTCAACACGTCCGCAAGCTACTTACAGATGAGGCGATAGGCGAACTCTATGATACCAGCCTCAGCGTAAGAGAGAACACGCGCATACTTAATGAGAACGGCATTAAGGTAGGGAAAAGCCGCGTTGGACAATTCAAGAAGGAACATAATTTATAAACGATAAAACGTGTAGGACTATGAAAATTAACGATTTAGAAGAAGGCGCATTCAAGACGTACTGCATTGATACATGCGCAAAAGAAAGTGTAAAAAAGCATTTTGAAGAAAAGGATTTTAGGATTTATGCAAACGATAAGAATGTGATTGCGTTTAATTCGCGAATAAAAGAATGGGAGATGTTCTCGAATTTCCATCGCTGCAAACTGCATTACGATGGGAAACTGTTTCACTCGACAGAGCAGATGTTCTTTTATAACCTTACTAAGCAAACTCCAGGACTCCAGCAGATGATTATGCAACAACCTACTGCACGGGATGTAAAGATACTACATATCGCACATAATCAACTTGATACAGGTTGCAACCATAATACTATCATGCGTCTATGTTTAAAGACGAAATTTGAGCAATGCGATGAATTTAGAGAGGCATTGCTTTTTAGCAAAGACAAAACGCTTATAGAGTACGCTCCTTGGTGTGATACCTATTGGGGCTGCTATATGAAGGATAACTACTATATCGGATGCAATGCATTGGGTAGGCTACTAATGGAACTCAGAAACAAAAAATCTTTGATTATGAAGAGAATAAACGAAATCGGTGTTTCCATCATCAGGGATATGGAGCACAAGGCAGGAAATGCAAAAATGACACAGATACTTTACAAAATCAATGACTTCTTATATCCGACACAGACGAAGTATGCATTACCGGAAATAGTCAATGAAACACTAAATCAACTCACCAAATTAGGTGTGGAGTGCAAGGACATACATTGCAGTGAGCGATACCAGCCGAAGAAAGAAGAGATATTGAAATGTTTGCGAGAGCGTTGCCGTTCATTACAGAACTACCTTAATGAGTATGATGCAGATGAGCAAGAAGAAAAGGTAGCGATAGACAAAACTATACGCTACCAACTATCGGTGTCAATCAAAACAAAAGAAGACTACAAGAACAAAAAGAACGGTATTGATACACTTCTAAGGCAATTAGACAGCAATAGAAAAGTGTATCAGATGTTCGCAGGTAAAATCTCTGCTTATGCTATTGAAATTAAGCAGTTTGAAAGAGTTCAAGACGAATTGATTGATATTGTAGCGTGCGAGTATTCCATATCTAAAGCATCATGATATTACCAATCTCAGTTACTACTGTATTCTTCTGCATGAAAGCGTATGTGGCTGCGGTGATACGTGTTGATGTATGCCCCATCGCTTGCGCTACTACATCCATACGACAGCCACTGTTCAATAGATAGGTTGCGTATGTTTTGCGGAACAAATGCGTATGCAACGTTTTTTCTATTCGGCACAATGTCTGTATCTCTTTAAGATACGAATTATAGCGTTGATTGCTGACAATGGGGAGCATGTTGTTATACTTGCCAAGCACGGAGATTGCGCATGGAAGCAGAACGGATGTGAAGAAAACGCCTGTCTTTTGTCGTTCTTTATAGATATACTTAATGCCTTCTGGCGAAGTGAGTATATCTTCGGGAACGAGCAAGTACAAATCTGCATACGCTAGTCCGGAACCTGCTTGGAACACGGCTAAATCGCGTATCTTATCCAAACGTTCACTATGCAAATCGGTATCTTGCAACCGTTGCATTTCATCTTCTGTAAGAAATTCAATCTTAGGCTTTGCCCTTTGAATATTCACCTTGAAAGGATTAGTAAGAAGATAGCCATTTTCAACCCCGAAGTTAAATACGGACTTCAAGCGGAACATCTGTCCCGAAAGCGTAGCATCTACATAGATAGAGCGCATCTTTGAATAGAACACGTCAATTTGTGCCGGAGTAATTGAGTTGCAGGGCGTGTTTTTTCCGATGTGCTCACAAAAGCGATTGGTAATGATGGTGTATTTGCGATATACGCCTTCCGTACAATCACCTGCAACGACTTTAGCCATTTGAACTTGAAGAAATTCAGTCACAAGTTCTTGAATGGAATACTGCTTAACACCTGCATTCTTGATATAATCTTCAATGAGTGCAACCGAAATAGGTTGTCCTGATAGTAATGCAAAATTGAGAGCCTTGTTTATCTTATCTCGCATTGTATCAAGGTATTGCGTTAAGTCATTTGCTCGTTTGGAAGCCAGCAGTTTCTTAAACCGCTCTGGATATTCCTTACGCTCAAGTTGAATAATCTTACGTTTACCATCAATCGTGATAGATAACTCAATGGGAGCAAGCCCGTTTTTTGTGGCTTTAGAAGCCCTACAGTAGAATTGGTAGTTCATACACAAATAACTAATTATTAATAATTTAACTAACTATTTGTGACTACTTTTTCCGAAAAATTGTGACTGATTGGCTTGTGGAGTGACGCAGTCACAAAACCAGTCACAGAAATGGATTTTTGAGGTTGATTTTTGCAATCAGTGATTTCTCCACTTGGATTATCCCGCAAACACGCTAACTTATTGATTTTAGTAGGTTGCGAGCGTCGTGGGAGAGAGTCCCTGTACAAAAAATAAGAACCTCGATTATCTCGAAGTTCTCGGTAAAATTGGTTTTATGGGTGGAATGTGGGGCTCGAACCCACGACACTCGGAACCACAATCCGATGCTCTACCAACTGAGCTAAAACCACCATGTCGCGCGAACTACGGCTCAATACGATTCGCGACCTCGTCGCTCATAAGAATGTTCGCCGTGTTCTCGCTCTCCCCAAAAATCAGAGATTGTCGGGGGCCCCAATTTTCTCTCATTTTTGAAAAGCGGCTGCAAAGGTACTGCTTTTTTTTGAATTGTGCAAATTTTTTCGTATTTTTTTGCAAAAAATTTTTCCATTCGGAATTTTTGTTGTACCTTTGCGCCGTTTACAATGCGCACATGCACGTGTCCGGTGGGCGCGTATGCAAAAAAAGAGATAATGAATATGAAGAAACACAGCATACTCTTGGTTGGTCTCCTGCTGCTAGGCGTACTTTTCAGTACTGCCGACGCCCAATACCGTCGTCGTCGCGGCGGTATTGCCGACGGAGATCATTTTCACTTCGGCTACATTAGTGGTCACGTAGGTTACTCACTGTTAGACACCCGCGCCAAGGGTGTCGTTCCCGTAGGTCAAGTCGGCGGCGGTGTCGGCTTGGGTTATGAGTACCGCAATAGCGGTCTATGGGCGAACATCGGTGTGCAGTTCTCTATGCACCGTTCGCAGCTGCAATTCGACCCGTACACCATCTCGCATGAAGGTAAGATACGGGATGGCCTTCTGATGCGGGAAGGCACCTTGCTGTACGACGTGAAGCAGCGCGATGAGATCCAGTGGAACTTTGTGGATGTACCAATCCTGTTCGGGTACTACACGCACGGTTTCCATGTGGGTGCCGGATTGAAGGTGAGCTATGCCCTGAACCCCAAGACGCAGACCGTAGGTACGTACAACCTGCGTTTCAAGCAGGAGATCACGGACGCGATCCTGGAGAACCTACCCGACCGCGGACTGAAAGAGTACTCATTCAGCAACGGGCAGGCGAACCGGCTGAATGTGGGTGTGGGTTTGATCGGTGAAATCGGCTATGACCTGCTGTCCTCCATGCCGTCGCATAGCCAGATATGCCATGTGCTGAAGCTGAGTTTCTATTTCGAATACGGACTGAACAATTCAAACAAGGGGGATGAGAAAGCCCGCTTTGAATTGCCCGCGCCGAATGACAAGGGAGAAGCCCCTGCCACAGGTGTCGTCTTCAACCCGTATCTGAATACGGCAGCCGGTGCGGCGCGCACCGTTCCGTTTATTGCAGGAGTCAAACTCACTTATATGATCGGAGGCAGCCGTACGGCTCGTTCCGGCTTCCACCACGGATGTATGTGTTATAATTAATGGTGAATTACGATTATGAAAAAGTATCTCTATAGATTTTTGAGTTGTGCGCTGCTGGTTGTAGCAGCGTCAACCACGAGTGCTTATGCAGAGAACGGTATTATCGAAACTCGGATGTACACTATCTGTCCGGGAGACACGATAAAGATGGATACCCGCCAGACTGTCGTGTATCATGATACTATCCTGTACGACACGATTATTGTGACCAATCCGCTACAGGACAGTATTTACAAGTACGTTGTAAACACCTACCCTGCCTTCGAGAAAGAGGAGTTCAGGGACATCGAGTCGGGCACATCTTTCGAGTGGCGAGGGCTGACGATAACCAAAGCAGGCAGATATCTGCGTGTGTACAAGAGTCAGAACGGTTGCGACAGTACGTACATTCTGAACGTGACAGAGCAGCAGACGATGCCGGAGAAAGAAGTCACGTTCACCTTGTGCGACGGGGAGAGTGTGACCTTCAATGGGGTAATCTATACGAATCCGGGCACGTATTATGCAGATTATACGCCGGATTCGACATACAAGATTACGGTGGTGAAGTACGCCAGCAAGGTTTACATGACGACCGCTACGTTCGACGGCCTTCATCCCTATCTGTGGCGTTTGAACGAGAAGATTGATTCCGTGATTACCAAAGCCGGCGTCTATGAGCACAAAGTGCGCAACGACGAGAACGGTTGTAGCGACACCTATCGCCTCGTCTTAACGCTTGACACGACGGCTTATCATTTTATAGAGCGCGCTACTATCTGCGAGAATGAGGAGTTTAATTGGCATAACCTGACCAATCTGAACCGTCAGGCGATCGGTGAGACGACTCATTATTTCGACCGTTACCGTACGGCTGATGACCTGAAAGACAGTATTTACGAGTTGATCCTGACCGTCAATCCGGTACGTCGTACGATTGCTACGATTCCTTTCTGCGAAAGCATCGTATGGAAAGGCAAGACCTATACCGAATCGACAATGCTTGTTGATACGCTTCGTTCGATAGCGTTCAGTTGCGACTCTATTATAACGACCTATCTGTCGAAAGGTATCAGTTTCCGCCATCATGACACGACAGCCATCACGCTGGGCGAAACGTTAGAATGGCATGGACTGTCCATCACTACGGCCGGCTTGTACGAAGACAAGCACCGTTCTTCGTTCGGTTGCGACAGCATCTATACGATCGGCGTCGGCGTCATCGATGCGCACCCGCAGGCGAAAATCCGCAAAGTACGCAAAACCATTTGCGAAGGCGAAGATTTCATTTGGCGCGGCAAGACCTTCTGGCGTGAAGGAACCTATATCGACACGATCTTCACGCCTACAAAGGACATCGATTCGTTATATGTACTGGAACTAACCGTCAATCCGACTTATGCGTTCACGGAGCGCGTTACTTTCCCGGTTTTCCCGACAACTTATCGCAACACACCTATTCCGGGGCCGGGTACATATCCCATCACCTACACCTCGAGTCTCGGTTGCGACAGTATCATCACCGTTATGGTTGACCGCGAAGTTATTCGCGATATCCAGACCGTTACGATTTGTCCGGGTGAGGTCTATGTTTGGCGCGGACACATTTATCAGGAGTCTTATCAGTACAAAGAGGTGGAGAAGGATATAAACGGCATTGACAGTGTAGAACACATCCTTAATCTGACGGTACGATATATCCCCGAAACGCGTATCACGAAAACCATATGCAGCGGAAGCAGCGTCACGTTCGGTGACAAGACCCTTTCACAAAGCGGTGTATATCGGCACGTCTTCAACGCAGACGGTTGCGATTCGACGGTAGTGCTTTCGCTCAATGTCATCAATCCTGATACGGTGAAGTATGTACATAACATGCGGGAAGGCGAGACCTTCACATGGCATGGCAAAGAATATACCGAGACCGGCGTCGATTATTACTCAACGACCAATATATCCGGTTGTGACTCGATAGAGATGTTGATTTTGACGGTCAATCATGTGGACACGATTGATACGGTCGCTGTCATCTGTCCGAATGAGACGATCGTATGGCACGGGATCACCGCTCGCCAGACCGGTAAGTTCACAGGCGTCGAGACTCAACCGGACGGAAGTGTTCACTACTACCGTTTGGACCTGACCGTACGTGAGTTGCAGGAGAAAAAGGTATCGTTCACCATCTGTGGAGACGAGTCGATTTCCTATAACGGCAAGACGTATGACCGCCCCGGCTACTTCTACGACAAATTGGGTTGCGACACGCTTGTAGAGATTCATATCACGCAAAATCCGCAACAGGTATATGAGACCCGTGCCCGTTTAGGCGGCAATCACGGCTATACCTGGACATATTGGGACAACGGTACGGAACAGACCCGGGTTTTTAATGACGCCGGCACGTTCGAGTACGAGAGCCCGAATCCGGAAACGGGATGTAGCGACATCTGGCGCCTGCTATTAACCAAAGACGAGACCAGCTATCATTTTGTAGAGACACTCGAGATTTGCGAAGGCGATGATTTCACATGGCACGGACTTACCAATCTGAGCCGGCAAGTCGGAACCAGCAGATACTATGACAGATACCAGACACGTACCGGTCAAGACAGTATCTATGAATTGGTACTGACCGTTCTTCCGACCCTTCGTTCCGTTCGCACCATCACATTCTGCGGCAGTACGACTTGGAAAGGCAAAGTCTATAACCAGTCAGCGGTCGTTTATGACACTTTGGTGTCGAACATGTACGGCTGTGATTCTATCGTACGCATTAATTTGGACAAAACAACCGGCTTCTACCAGCATGACACTGCCACTATCGTTCAAGGTGAAGTGTTGAGATGGCACGGTATAGATATCAACACAGACGGTTTATATCGTGACGCTTACACCAATATGTACGGTTGTGACAGTATATACGAGATCGGTGTAGGCCTGATCGCTGCGACCCCGCAAACGAACCTGAACACAACAGTATGGTCTATCTGTAGCGGCGATGTATATACCTGGCGCGGACACGACTACATGACCGGCGGCACATATATTGATACAGTTTGGGATAGCGGTCGAGAGAACGTGGATTCGATATTCGCATTAAACCTGACCGTTTGGCCCAGCAACCTTGATACGATTATTCAACATTTATATCAGTGTCAGGATGGATCTTATATCCGCTATAACGGCAAAGACTACTATGAGAATGATACCATTATTACGAACTTCCGCACGATACATGGCTGCGACAGCGTCGTAAAAACCATCATGCATTTCAATGAGGCACTCTATCTCGAAGAGACTGATACGATCGTAAATACTGACTTGCCTTATACCTGGACCTACAAAGTGTACGATCCGGTGCGTCATGATACGGTTCTGACCCATGCCGGAAGCTATACGCATAAGATAACTGCAGATGGCGGTTGTACGAATGAGGAGCATTTGCAACTTATCGTTCTTCCGACTTATCTGTACGAACTCGACACCACCATCTGTGAGATGGATCTGCCATTCTACTGGCTGAACGGGCCGACAGAGCATGTCGGGGATGCGTTGCAGCACAAAGTGGGCACTACCAAGCAATATGAGTATCACTACGCCTCGGTTTACAAGACGGACAGCATCTACCGTCTCAACCTGACCATCGAGGCGGCACCGAAACGTGTGGAGACCCATAATGTTTGTCTGGGAGCGCCGCAGTTGATCAACGGCAAATGGTACGGCAAGCCCGACATGCCTGTCGATACGCTTATCCGTGACACGAACCGGATTCAGAACCCGGGAGCCTGCGACAGCATCATCTACTATGAGATATATGTAGCCACTCCCGGCGAGACTTTTGAAGTAGCGATTCTGCATCCGGATAGTTTCGTGGAATGGAAAGGTGAGCGATACAACACCGCACAAGAGATTATCAAATTAGACAGCATCGATCCTTCGACCGGTTGCAAGATCAAAGAGACCCTGCGTATCGTACAAGACATGCGCGAAACGGTTTATATCTGCTCCAACGATACCGCCGAGGGCACCGGTGCGCAACGTAAGTACCCCTACCTATGGGAACATCCCTACGGTGCGGATCCGGATACCATTTACACCTCGGGTCTGTGGACGGATACCGTCTTCGACGCTGAGGGCTTTATCTCGCAGTTCTACTCCTTGGATCTGACGATCACGCAACCCTATGACACCACGATATATGTACATGGTTGCGATAACAAGGGAGCGGTTTGGCGCGATGAGATGTTTGACAAAGACACCACCTTTATCAAGCGCGTCGAGACCGAACCGTTTGATCCGAAGAACCCGTGCGACTCCGTCTTCCATGTACATATCATCATGGATACGACCTACGTCATCGATATCGTGGATACGATCTGCCAAAATGACCTGCCGTATATCTTAGGTCGCCAGGATCCGGATACGATCTGGGAAGAAGTCGTTCGTCGTCCGCACAGAGATACGACGGCACTCGGTTGCGACTCGATCATCAACCTCACCCTCCGGATTATTCCTGAACTGACAAAGAGCGATTCTACCTTCGTTTGCGAAGACTATTTCATCAACGGTGGCTTCGTATATTTAGGTGACACCGTTACGCCATGGTTCGAATACCGAGAAGGCGGTAAGTACAGCGGTCAATGGCAAGGCAAATGGCATGGTGTGAGATACGCACAAGACACGATCGTTTATAACTGCGACAGCTCGTATTTCCACCACATCATCGTTCGTCCGCACCAGGCGCATATTCCGGATACGACCTACAGCATCTGTAAGGGTGACTCGGTACAACTCTTCTGGCCGCACGACACGACGTGGATCTCCAAACCGGGTGTTTACTACGACACCGTACCGACCATCTCGTCCTGGTACGACATGACGCATAGCACAACCATCCACAACGATCGTGCATATGCGTGCGATAGCGTCACCCGCTGGACGATCATCTATGCCGATACACTGCATGAGCACCTCTATGCACATATTCGTGAAGGAGAGACCTATCTCTTCAATGACAGTATCTTGAGTACCACCGGTGTCTATGACTCGATCGCCGAATACAACAATATCAACGGCCGAACCGAGATGGACTCCGCGCATAACTACTGTAAGGCGGTTTACTCGCTGCACTTATTTGTGGAGCCGGTTACGCGCTATCACGATACCATCGAGATCTGTCATATCGCGAACAGAGAGTACACGTACACGTTTGATGATGAGCATGAGATCAAGTTCCAAACGCCGGATGTAGATACGATGAAGATCGATTTGGCAGACTCGATCCAACACTTGTCTTATGAGTTCTACGATCATTACTATTACCTGACGGTATACTACAAACAGCAGTACTTCACCCAAATCAAAGATACCATCTGTGAGGGTGCCGAATACCGCTTCGATATCCATCGTGACAATGCGACCATTGAGCGCTGGCTCGATACCGAAGGCACCTACCGTGATACGATGGTCGCTTGGAACGGTTGCGACTCGATCGTCGAGTTGCGTCTGCGTGTCCTTTATCGTAATGTAGCGAATTACGACACGGTGATGATCACCGATCGTGAGATACCGTATCTGTGGACGCACACTTGGACGGAGAACGGGCTGCCGAAAGACTCGACCGACACCCTCCGTGCCAGCGGTGATTATATCTTCGTCATGCCGAGTATCCACGGTTGCGACAGTGTGGACAGTTTGCACTTCACCGTGCATCAGACCCACGTCTTCCGCGATACGATTGATGTTTGCAACCAGATCAACAAGACACTGCAGCATACCTGGTCCACGGGTTATGTACAGAAGTACACCACCCCGCTGGCTGATGACTCCATCGAATACGCCGATACCCTGCAGACACGCATCAAGTTCGACAGCATCTATGTGCTGCTCGTGAATTTCCACCGCACCTATGAGACACATATCTATGATACGATTTGTGCCGGTGACTCCGCACAGATAAACACGTACCTCTCCACCTCGCTGCCCAAACGCTTCTACAAAGAGACCGGTATCTACCACGACACCGTTCCTACCTTCTACGGTTGCGACAGTGTTATCACACTGCACCTGCAAGTCTGGCCGGGCTTCCCGCTTACGATACGTCGTGCCGACATCGCTGATGTGGATACGCCGTACATCTGGAAACACACATGGTGGGAGAAAGGACAACTGCAGACAGCGAACGATTCGCTCTATATCGCCGGCGGTTATAGTCGGGTATTGCCGAACATACACGGTTGTGACAGTGTGGACAGCTTGACGCTCTATATCCATCCTACCTACCGCATTGCGGACGATACGATCAACATCTGCGAAAAAGAGACACCGTACACATGGCGAGGTCTGGACAATATCTCCGTCACCGGAGACTATGAGGACGGCGGCCAAACCGTCGATGGTTATGACAGCATTCACTACGTACATATCAACGTTTGGAAACAGACCTACGACACCGTTTATGCTACCATCTGCGAAGGCGACTCGATGCGTTGGGGCATGGATAAGACGACCCTCGCACCGCGCTTTGTACACACAGCCGGCAACCATAACGATACGACGGTCAACATCCACGGTTGCGATCATATCAACGTGCTGAACCTCACCGTTCATCAGAGTTACTACAACGAACTAAACGTACATATCGCAGACATCGATACCCCGTACGTTTGGATCCACCGCAACCACAAGGGTGACTCCATCGGTGTGGACAGCCTGTACGCTACCGACAAATACGGATATCGCTTCGAGACCCCGTACACCTGCGACAGCATCGATAGTTTGAACCTCTTCGTACACAACACCTATAAGTTCATCGAAGAGCTCACTATCTGCGAGCGCGAGACACCGTACACATGGCAGAACCGCAACGATATCACAGAGAGCGGTACCTATTACTACAACCCGCGTACCCACGACGGATATGACAGTATCTATATCGCGACGATCACCGTGCAGCCGACGGCGCATGAGATCATCACAGAGAAGATCTGTAAGAACAACCTGCCGTTCAATTTCCACGGCACGCCGTTATGGAAAGGTGGTATCTACCTGGATACGCTGGCCTCGACAGCTTCCGCTTGCGACTCGATCGTCGAGCTGCACTTGACAGTCAACGATCCGTACTACCATTACGAGCGCCATGATATCTACGAAGGCGAGACCTACAACTTCTTCGGTGAGACTTGCTCCACCGGCGGTACCTACACCCATAGTAGTACCACACCTGCCGGCTGTGACTCGATCACAGAGATGCTGCTCGTCGTACATCCGTTCATCGATACAACCGCTACTATTTGTGCATCCGATCTGCCGTTTGCGTGGATCAACCACTGGAACGGTAAGACGACCCTGCTCCACAGCGCCGGTATCTACCACGATGACACGACCTACGTCAACGGAGAGCGCACGTTCTGGAGCATCGAACTGATCGTAAAGGAACCGATCTTCGATACCATTCGTGCTTCCATCTGCGAGGGTTCGTCCTATCCGTTCGTTGGTAAGGATATCAAGGTTGCAGGTATCTACCGTGATACGACCCAAGGTGCTAACGGTTGTGACTCCATCACTACCCTCATCCTCACTGTCAACCAACCGTTCTACAGCCTCATCAAGGAGGACATCCTGGACGGACAGTCGGTGAACTTCTACGGTAATACCTATACCACCACCGGCACCTACACGCATTATGCACGTACGCCGGAGGGTTGTGACAGCACGACCATCCTCCAGCTGACGGTTCATCCGCTGGTAGATACGATCATCACCGTCTGCGACAATGAGCTGCCTGTCATCTGGTCCAACCGCTGGAGCGGTAAGCAGGAGCAGTTCTACAACGCCGGTCTTTATCGTAACGATAGCATCATCAACGGAGAAAAGCGCTTCTACGGTATTCAAGTCAATATCAACAAGCAAGTCTTTGATACCATCCGCGCATCCATCTGCGAGGGTTCGTCCTATCCGTTCGTTGGTAAGGATATCAAGGTTGCAGGTATCTACCGTGATACGACCCAAGGTGCTAACGGTTGTGACTCCATCACTACCCTCATCCTCACCGTCAACCAACCGTTCTACAGCCTCATCAAGGAGGACATTCTGGACGGACAGTCGGTGGACTTCTACGGTAATACCTATACCACCACCGGTACTTACACGCATTATGCACGTACGCCGGAGGGTTGTGACAGCACGACTATCCTCCAGTTGACGGTTCATCCGTTAGTCGATACCATCATCACCGTCTGTGACAATGAGCTGCCTGTCATCTGGTCCAACCGCTGGAGCGGTAAGCAGGAGCAGTTCTACAACGCCGGACTCTATCGTAACGATAGTATTATCAACGGAGAGAAACGCTTCTATGGTATTCAAGTCAATGTCAACAAACAAGTCTTCGATACCATCCGTGCGTCCATCTGCGAGGGTAGCGAGTATCGATTCAACGGTAAGCCGATGACTGTAGCCGGCATCTACCGCGACACGCTCGTAGCGGCGAACGGTTGCGATAGCATCAAGACCTTGATCCTGACGGTAAACAAGCCCTACTATAACTACAAGGTAGAGCACGTGTTCGAGGGTCAAACCGTGACCTTCTTCGGCAACACCTACTCTACCACCGGCACCTACTACCATTACGGTACCACGCCGGAGGGTTGCGATAGCACCTCGGTACTCCAGCTCATCGTTCACCAGTGGGTAGACACCACAGTGACCGTTTGCTCGACCGAACTGCCGTACCTGTGGATCAATAAGTGGGATGGTTCCGTTACACCGCTGTACGCAGCCGGAACCTACCGCAACGACACCACCTTCTACAACGGCGAGCGCATGTACTACGGCTTGCAACTGATCGTTAAACAGCCGACGGATACCACGATCTACCGCGAGATCTGTGAGGGTAGCACTTATTCCTTCCACGGTCAGGCGCTGTCCGAGAGCGGTGAGTACCGCGATACGATCCGCAACACCAGCGGTTGCGACAGTATCATCATCCTGCACCTTAACGTGCTGCCGAAGTTCTATCATGTCATCGACCGCACGATCTACGAAGGCGACATCGTTCACTTTGAGGGACAGACCTACTCCGCTGCGGGTACCTACCCCGTTCGTTATCAATCGTCCTTCGGTTGCGACTCGATCGTTGAGTTGCATCTGACGGTAGCCCGTCTGTATGACGACTCGGTATCCGTCTGCGCGAACGATCTGCCGCTTGCATGGCGTGGACAGAAGATATACGAGTCCGGTGTTTATCGAGACACCGTCACCGACACCTACGGCAAGACCTCTGTCATCGGTCTGAAAGTGACCGTTCTGCCGATTGCCAAACTCGAAGAGCCGATCATCAAGACCATCTGTGAAGGTGACTTCTATAAGTTCGGCGACTCAATCCTGACTAAGCAAGGTACGTATTACGACACGCTCATCGCGGCAAATGGTTGTGACTCTATCGTCACCCTCGTACTCCAGATACAGCCATCCGTTTATCAGACGGATGTACGCCGTATCTTCGAAGGTGACTCGGCATTCTTCAACGGCGTTTGGTACAAAGAGTCCGGCGTTTACGAGAAGCGTGTGATCAACGAATACGGCTGTACGGACACCTATCAGATGATCCTGACCGTGCTCAAGTCCTTCAACGTCGATACGACCGCCGTCATCTGCGACAGCGAACTGCCGTTCATCTGGCGCGGTATCGAGTACAACGAGACAGGCGACTATTCGCTGCCGATCGCATGGACCGATTCATCACGCGTAGTAAAGACTCTGCACCTGACGGTCAACAAGTCCTTCTATGGAGAACGGACCATCTCGATCTGTGCCGGCGATACCTTCCTGTTCAAAGGTAGGCAGTATTTCGATAGCGGTGAGTTCAACGATACCATCCCGTCCAACAACGGTTGCGACTCGATTATCAAGTACATCATCGCTATGCATCCGACCTTCGATAAGATCTTCGAGAAGCATATATCGGATAAGCAGCCGTACGACTTCCACGGACGTATGCTGTCCCAGACAGGTACCTATGAGTGGACCGGTAAGACCGTCAACGGTTGTGATAGTATAGAGCACCTACTCCTGACGGTTCACCCGTCCTTCTTCCAGTCCGATACCATCGATCTCTGTCAGTCCGACTCGATCAACTATCCGTACGTTTGGCAAGATGAGAACGGACGACTCATTGAGACGATCTCTGAGACCGGCGTTTATACCGACAGTGTACTCACGGCTTACGGTTTCGATAGCGTTCATCAGTTGGTAGTTTACGTCCATCCGTCTTACTTCGTTCGCGAGCAGTACGAGATCGGTGAAGGCGAGGTCCTCAAGATTCACGGCGAGAACATCTCCGAGCCGAAGATCTACTTCGATACCCTGCGCACGATACACGGTTGCGACTCCGTCTTCCACATAGTTGTCAACCGCAAGCGTACGCGTGAGTTCACATGGAGTAAGACCATCTGCCAGGGTGACTACTACGACTTCTTCGGCCGCAAACTCACCCAGACGGGACAGTACAAATATACCTCGCAGTATAAAGACAGTGTCGTCACGCTGACCTTGACCGTTAACCCGGTAACCTATTCGGAGAAACGTATCGTGATCACCGATAAGTCCACCTCGTACATCGGTAAGGACGGCAAGACCTACTATACCTATATCCACGACGGTAAGTTGTACGATAGCTTGCAGGTAGGCAACAACCTCTTCGTGGAGCATGAGGTGAACCATTACGGTTGCGATAGTCTGGCACGCCTCATCATCGTCGTATCCAGTCACTACTCCGACTGGACACCGATGCCGCTCTGTCCGGGTTCGGAGATCAAGATTGATGGCGACACCATCCGTCAAGCCGGTCTCTATACCTTCCTCCGCCGCAGCCGCGTCACCGGAGAGATGGATAGTATCTGGCGTGTAGAGGTCTATGACGCTCCGGCATACGAGTTCGACCTCAACACCGAGATGTGTGACGGCGATACCCTGTTCATCGGTAACAAAGCTGTTACGCGTGGCGGTCAGCAGGATGTGGTACTCAAGACCGTGGACGGTTGCGACTCGATCTTCCACCTCGATGTGAAGATCCATCCGTCCTACCGCTTCGAGACGAGTGCAACGATCTTCGACTACGAGACCTACACATGGGATCAGAACCACCAGACCTACAACGTAAGCGGCGTTTACGAGAAGTCCTTCCCGACCAAACAGAATCCGGATTTCAGCTGCGACAGTACTTATGTGCTAAAGCTGAACGTAATCACTACCAAGCGGGTGAACACCGAGTTCACGCTCTGCGAGGGACAGGAATACACTTGGCGTGGTAAGACCTACACGGAGGAAGGCTTCTACACCGATACGGTGGCGAACAAAGCATCCCTGCAGTCGGCGATCTACACGCTCCACTTGATTGTAGCGCATCCGACCTATATCAGTACCGCTACAGCCGGTGAGATATGTGCCGATGACAAGAACTTCCAAATCACCTTCACCTATACCGGTGTCAAGCCGACGTCCTACAGTATCTACTACGACCAGTTGGCAAAAGACGAGGGCTTCGTCGATGTCATCGACCAGCCGTTCCTCGGTGAGGACCGCTTCGCTACCGGCGATGTACCGGCGAAACCGGAGGTGATCTACCTCGATCATACGGCATATATACGTCCGAACAAGTACACGATGAGTCTCGTGCTCGACAACGGCGTCTGCGGTATCAGCCGCGCCGACAACATTGAGCTGACCGTCAAGTACCCGAGTTGGATCTTAGAGCAGAACTGGAACGATATCGTCGTCCCGCTCAAGCAATCGCTCAACGGTGGATACGAGTTCTCGCAAGTAGACTGGTTCGTCAACGGTGTTCGTCAGCAGAACAATGGTAAGGGTTACCTGCAGCATAGCTTCAGTGACGGCGACGAAGTGGTAATGGTAGCTACCCGTAAGGGTGAGAACTACTCCATCGAGACCTGTCCGCTCGTCATCGGTCTCCAGCAGAACCTATCGTACGACGATCCTATCCTCGTCTATCCGACCCAGGCTCCACGTGCGCGTGCCCGCGTTAAAGTAAAGGTATCGCGCGCAGGTGCGTATGAGTTGTATAGCTCGACCGGTATCCTTCTCTCCGGCGGTCAACTCGACAGCGGTGAGAACGAACTAATCCTGCCGGCAACCTGCGGTATCTACTTCATCCGCGCTACCCAAGGCGACGAAGTGACGAGCCACAAAGTGCTCATCTACTAAACAATAAACCCCGCGAAATGTTCGCGGGGTTTATTGTAAAATCTCAAATATCAAATATCAAATGTCTTTCGCCAGAAAGATGCTGTAATATCTGTCCAACTGTCGTCTTCCCGTTTGTAAAGCCGTTGGTTGGTCTTCTCACTCTTCAGTCCGCCGAGCGCTTCGATATACGGGCCGAGTTTGACGTAATCAAAAGCCTTCTCATCCTTCGGCATGTTCATTCGTCCCGAATACCACGCCGTTTTCAAACCGCCGACTTTCAAGTACTCGGCCCTTTTCGCTACCTCTTCCGGCTCAGCATCGCCGCCCATGAAAGCAACGCAGGTGATAAGCCCTTTATAGCGGCCCGTCAGATCGTCCAACAATTCTTCGTTCACTTCCTCCCCGATGTCCTCCGCCAAATGCGGGCTGTGGCATCCGGGGCAGTGACATGGACAATTAGAGAGATTAAGGGCGAGTGTTACCTCGCCCGGAATCTCTTGAAAAACGATGTCAAAAGAAGCTACTTTCAGCATTTCGGTGCTTTCTGTTTCTCTGCGTAATAGCGTCGAGCCGCCTCTTTCTGACGTGCCTCCGAGAAGTTCGATACACGCTTCATGTAACCGATCACGCGGGTCAGATAGTCCACGTTCTTGCTGTGGCAATGCGGACACTCCTTCAGATAACGCTTGTCGATATGACCGCAGTCGTTACAAATCGTGTTCGGGATATTGAAGGTGAAATAGTTACATCCTTCGACAGCCGCTACGCGCAACAACTGACGGTACTGCTCCTGGCTCAGATGCTCCTCGAGGTTGCAGTGCAGTGCGCTACCACCCGTCAGATGCTCGATGTACTTACGTCCGTGCAGACGGAAACGATCGAGTACGTTCAGGCTCTTGTCCTCTACGATGTAGAAATAGCTGTTGTAGCAGTCGCGCGGAACAACATAACCGTCTTCGCGGTCCCATTTCGCATGCTTCACACCTACGTTCTCTGCCGGGATCATCTCGCAGTTGAACATCACGTCCTTCGTGCGGTACTCTTTGTTCTTCTTCTCGATGATACCGAGCAGCTCCTGCACGAAGTGTGCGTACTCCGGCGTATCCTTGATCTCCAGACCCAGGAACTCAGCAGCCTCTACCAAACCGTTCACACCGATCGTCAGGTACTGACGGCCGATATTGATATAGCCGGCGTCGAACAGCGGCAGCATACCGCGCTCTTGCAACTGCTTGAGGTTCTCGTTGTAAGCCAACTGCACCTTGTGCATCAGGTCCACGATCTCTTCTACATAAGCCTGGTACGGGATGTTGTTACGCACCGCGTACTGGATAGCACGGTTGAGGTTGATGGTGAGCACCGACTTCGAACCCGTCGAGATACCGCCTGCACCCAGCGTGTAGCTGAAGCTGTTGTCCGTGATCGCGTTACGCAGACGGCAGCAGCTGGAGAGGCTGTCGGCGTTGTCGGATACGTAGGTGAAGAACGAGTGACCCTTCGCGTACATCTCTGCCGTGAAATCGCCGTACTCCTTGTCCTTGATATCGCCGTTCTCAGCCAGCAATGCCATCGTCTCAACCGGGAAAGTGAGCACGGTGCGGGTACGCTCCTCGTTGAACCAGTTCATGAAACGTTTCTGCAACCAGTTCAGGCCCTCCCAATGCGGTGCCTCACCGTTCGGGAAGCGGAAGTGCTCGAACAGGCTCTGGAAATAGTAACGGTCGTAGTAGCTGATGTTCCAGAATACCGACTGGTAGTTACGCGCACCGGAGGGTTGGTTCAGACTGTAAACCACCTGCTGGAAGTAGTCGCAGATCACCTGGTCGATCGTACGGCGTTTGATGCTCAAGTCCACGATCTCGTCCGCACGCTTGTAGTAGTCCTCGCCGTATTCCTGCTCAATGAAATAGTTCATATACATAAGGAACTCGGGCGTAGCGCACGCGCCTGAGAGCATGCTCGATACCATGAAGACCATGTTGATGAACCCACCGCAGAAAGACTTGAGGTTCTTCGGAGGCGTTGCATTGCCGCCGATGGATTTCGTACCGCCGATGAGCCAAGGATACATCGTGATGGATGCACAGTAGTTCGCCAGGTTCGTCTCGTCGTTCTTGTAGATGAAGTGCTGATTGAGCAAGCTCATGTACTTGTCGCTCAGCTCCTTACCGAACATCTCTTTGATGCGCTCGGTCAACAGACGACGGTTCAGACGAATGAAGCCCTGCTTCGGCAGCTCACCGATGAGCGTCGCGATGTTCTTGTGCTCCACGTTCGCATTCGCGTCGAATTTCGAACCCTCTGCTGCGTTACTTGCCTGCACGTAGTTCATCATGAAGTCCAGACGACGCTGCGTCTCACGATCCTCTGTGTGACCCTGGCGATAGAGAATGAACGCTTTCGCTACTTGATAGTAACCCTCTGCCATGAGTGCTACCTCCACTTGGTTCTGAATCTCCTCGACCGTCAGATCGTTATGTACTCGTAAGTGCGAGAGGATAGCCCCTAATGTCTCTTCCGTCGCAAACGCACCTACTGCTAAGAATGCCTTCGAAATGGCATTTTTGATTTTGTCAATGGTAAAAAGTTCCTTCTTACCGTCACGTTTGATAATGTATGTTTCCATAATATGTCTATATATATTCCTATTGTCAGTCAAAAAATCGGGACGTAAACCTGCCTGAGGCAGTTTGCGGACCGAAAAGCGGAGGCATAAGTCGCCCGTCAATTTAGCGGAGTGGTATTGACCATTGCGATCTTATTGCTGAACGCGAGCGAAATCGAGTGCAAAGGTACTACATTTTTTTGAATTGTGCAAATTTTTTGACAAAAAAAGTTATTAACAATTAGCAAAAGTTATCCAAAACAAAAACACAAGCCGCTGATTTTCAGCGACTTGCATTTTTAAAAATATTCAAAAGTTGTCCAAAATAAAAAGTTATCAACAATTCATGGTCAACTTTTTAGAAAATTTAACTTATTTTAATCTTGCGCCAATTACATCGAACTCAACACCATTCTTGCGGATGATGAGTTGACCATTGCGGAGCGCCTTTACTACCTTGCCGGCAGCCTCTACGTTCTGTACAGCCGTACTGTGCTCGCCGTATCCGATCACATTATAGTGCCCCTGACCATCTTGCGTGCCATCCATCCAGTAACCTTCGTAATTGAAGTCAGTAATATCGACTGTCTGCGCACCGCTACCGTTGTTCACCACGATACCTACTGCAACATCCGGTACGCCGATCACGAACTGAGTCTCCTGCATATTGTTGACTACAGTCTTGGTAACCAAAGTACCCGGCCATGCACCATAAGGCTCGCCGCCGTTAGCATCCCATGCATAAACATATGCGGTACCCCAGTTCAGGTTATCCGTCAGCATGAACGAAGATGCAATCTTTACATAGTGGAACAGGATATAAGAAGCCTCACCATTACGTATTGTACCGTAAATCGGAGCCGCCAAAGCCACATAGTCGCCCGTAGTTGCGTCTTCACCAAGGTAATCTGCTACACTTACGTTCATATCACCGGCAGCGGTATAGTAGGACATATAACCTCCCCCAGCTAAGTACTCAATCCAGTCATCTGCCTCTTTATTGATAGAAGCTTGGGTGTAATCACTCTGATACGAATCATAATCTGCTTTCGTCTCGATGAAGAAGAAATACGAATCATCATTGGTGGTATTCACATTTACCGTGTCATTTACACACGAAAGCGTGATCACGTTATTCGACATAGCAAAACTATTTAGAGTCATAACAAATACATTACCGTCGCGTCCAAGCAAGGTGGCTACTACGTGATACGAGCCATCCTCATTCATGCTGACCACAACAGTACCTTCTTCGAAGTGAATCGTTTCACCATCTGCACTGAGGTACGAGTAAGAATAATCCAGATCATCATTAGTGTAAGTACCAATCGCCGTTGTACGGGTCTTGTCGGTTACGTTGGACAGCGTTACGAATACTGTAGAATCTGCGCTGTAACCTCTGATTTGCCACCAGCCCTGTGCAATCTGCTGGTCGTTCATATTCAGATCGTCGATTGCAATAGAAATGGTATCACCGGTGATGATAACCGGAGCATCCAGAAGATCGATATCAACCTCTGAACCATATTGTTGCATCAACTGATAATAATAAATGAAATAATTATAATCATCATCACTTTGAGTCGTCATATATTGCTGATAATAGTAGAGAGCATATTGATAAGCCAACCTATACATTTGATAAGCTTCAGCATTATATGCAGAAACCTCTACGATAAAGTCGAAATCAAACGAACGGCTGAGCGTATCTACGAGGCCGGTTGCAGATACATGATACTTCGAACTATTCTGACCCTCGGAATCATAAGCGATAGCGAAAGCGCCTTGCAGCGCTACAGTATCACCGACAGCAGGAATGTGCTTAACCATCGCGTTCTTGCTTGCATCAGCTACATAGTTACCGGCAATCTTCTTGGTCTCACCGTTCTTGAACATGAACGAACTTACGAGGTTGGTATCTGCATTAAAGGTCGTCAACTCCCATACGCTATCCGTCGGATAGTATGCGCACTCTGCGAAAGTAATGCCGCTAACCTCATCATTCGTTAACAAACGAACTACGTGAGCCTTCAATGCCTTGGGAGCTTTAATAGCAGCAAACGATTCAACGTCGATCTTCTTCGTCTCCATACCTGCCTTCATAGCAGAGAGATCTTGATTCTTAACAGCAAACTGCGGTGCGGCAGTAGCACTCAACACGAGCACCAGGGCGCACACAAAAGAGAAAAATTTCTTCATTTCAAATTGGTTTTGAGTTAATGATAAATTCTATCGTTGTTCCCAAAACGGCTCGCCGAAGCGAGCCGTTCAGGAATATACTGTCGTTTGAATTACTTAACGAGCGTACCGAATGCGTTGTACTCAGCACCGTTCTTGCGGATGATCAGTTGACCGTTGCGCAGGAACTTAACAGCCTTCACTGCAGCCTCTACGTTCTCAACACCTTCCGGAAGAACTACCTCGAACAGCAGATACGATGCATCACCATTACGAACGCTGTTGTTGTAGATCGGCGCAGCCAATGCTACATACTCACCTGCTTCCAGATTCTCACCGAAGAAGTCGCTCATGAGCAGATAAATGTTACCAGTAGCAACATAATTCTTTACATCACTCTCCAGATACTCAATCCAAGAATCTACCTCTGCATTTACAGAAGCCTGCGAGAAATCAGCTTGATACTGATCATACTCTGCTTTCGTCTCAATATAGATGAAATACGGATCATCGTTAGTCGGCACGAATACAAGGGTATCGTTTGCATAAGCCATCGTGATCTTGTTAGCCGACAGCGGGAAGCTGTTCAGCGTCAACTCATATACATTACCGTCACGTCCCAGCAAGGAAGCTGCTACGTGGTACGAACCATTCTCGTTCATGCTTACTACAACGCTACCACTATCTGCGAAGTGAACCGTTTCACCATCCGCACTGAGGTATGAGTATTTATAATCCATCTCTGCATAGGTGTAGGTACCTACAGCTGTAGCACGAGTAGAATCGGTTAAGTTGGACAGGGTTACATAAAGGGTAGAATCCTCATTGTATCCACTGATCTGCCACCAACCATATGTTGCCTGCTGATCATTCATCTTCAAGTCATTGATCGTATAAGACAGGGTATCACCGGTGATGATAACCGGAGCGTCCAGAAGATCGATATCAATCTCGGAACCATATTGTTGCATCAACTGATAATAGTGGCTTGCATATTGATAATCCTTTTCACTTTGAGTCGTCTGCCACTGCATGTAATAGTAGTAGAACAGCTGATAACACTGATAGTACTTTTGATATGCCTCATAATTAAATGCAGCAACCTCTACGATAAAGTCGAAATCAAACGAACGGCTGAGCGTATCTACGAGGCCGGTTGCAGATACATGATACTTCGAGCTCTTCTCACCCTCAGAGTCGTAAGCAACAGCAAAAGCACCTTGCAACGCTACTGTATCATTGGCAGCAGGAATATGCATTACAGCTGCATTCTTGTTTTCATCTGCTACATAGTTACCGGCAATCTTCTGGGTCTCACCGTTCCTGAACATGAACGAACTTACGAGGTTGGTATCTGCATTAAATACATCCAACTCCCAGATTTCATAAGAAGGATAGTATGCACACTCAGCAAAAGTGATGCCACTAACTGCATCATTCGTCAACACACGTGCTACACGAGCCTTTGGAGCCGCAATAGCCGGCTTTACATTAAACGCTGCCTCCAGATCTGCCTTCGTAACGGAGATAGCTTGTTTCCCAACAGTAAACTGCGGTGCAGCTACTGCACTCAGGGCAACTAAAATGCCCATGAAAAGTGTAGAAATCTTTTTCATAATCTTTTTTGTTTTGTTAAAATAAACGTTATTGTTTTGTTTTGATTTTCTTTCAAAATGCAACAAAAATCGCGCAAAGATACTACATTTTTTTGAGATATGCAAATTTTTTTTGCTTTTTGTTCAAAAAAACGTACTTTTTCCTATCTTACTGCCCAATTTGGCATCCCATTATGTTATACAACATATTATTCACCCGAATCAGCAGCTGCCCGTCCCGCAGAATTTTCTGTGCTGTTTTGGGCGTCACCGGCTGCGCAACAGCCTCTGTAATTTGCGTGCAGTGCGTGAGGAAATCGCTGTAAGTTATGATATCTCCGGAGCCGTTCATCGTCACCTGCACTTCGGCAAAGCGGCGGTTAGAACTTGAGCCTCCCACCGTGAAGGTCACGTTGTCCGCATTACCGGTCCAGGTACTGCCGCTGAGCGTACCGGTATCTACCGTGATTGGATTGGTGCCGTCGCCCGAACCGAAAGTGAGATAGATCTGCGTCATCGCCTGCGCGCTCACCGTCATCGTATTGCCCGGATAGCAACGCACCGCCTCACCGGTGTTATAGTATTTCGGCACGTTCGATCCAGCCGTTCCCTTTCCGAAAGTGATGGTCACATCCTCCTGCGTCACCGTCGTCACAGCATCGCCATTTCCGTACCCCTGCGCCTTCATGTTAATCGTCTGCGTCACCGGTACGGTGGCCCCTTGCGTCACCTCCGCATGGGCAAACACGGCATGATAACTGATGTCATGCGTCACAGCCGGCAATGCAGCTACCTTGGTATAGCAGGTCGGTGCGTCTTGGGTCGTACCCTTGATAACAGTACTGCTCCATCCTACAAAACTCTCACTCGTCTCGGAGCAAGAAGCCGGAGCGGCAGGAAGTGTAGCCGGCACGTTATTCGCCGCCACCGAGTCCGTACGGAGCAGCACACCATCCGCATACCAGGTCACACCGAACTTGGCATTCGTCGCCGGCGTATAACCGCCACCTTCGCAGGTCGGTGTCATCGAAGACAGACTCACCGTTTGACCTACTTTCGTGCCCCATATATATTCCACCAACTCCGGGTAGTCAATGAACGGATTGCGGTTGTTCTGCTCGCCATATACCCCCTGATTGCGGTCAATCTCTTTCTGCGACACCGGATCATTGCGGTGCCATTCAAGCAGGAAAGAGAGGCTGTAACTCGTCAGGTTCGTCGGGTTCGAAGTGAACATATTGGATCCGTATCCGGAGTTCAGCACATTCGTCCTATAACGCGCGACCATATAAAAGAACGTGCGCGCGAGATCGCCCTTGTATTGATCATCCGGTTCATAGCACGTGCCGCTATAACCGGCTTTGGACGATGTACCGAGTTTACCCAACGCATGATGATCCGGATCGCCGGATATACCTTTGTTCGTGCCCACCACGCCGTACGGGTAGTTCGACCGCAGGTTATTCACACGCGCATCCGTAGGATAAACATTGAACATATCCGACACCATCGGCCCCGAACCCAGCCAGGACTGACAGCACACGTGCTCTTTGTTCCATCCGTCGCACACATACTTCTGAGGGTTATTGGCGTCATCGTACGTAAAACGACAGGTCGAATAGACATCCCAGAGTGTGTCGGCATAGAAATCCGTATTCAGGTAATGGCTCTCCAGTGCCTTATATGAGATCTCGTTATAGTTGCGTGAGATACAGGTCTTCAGGGCATTGAGGATACTTTCCGCACCCGTTTTACCATCCACATCATCGTAGTAATTGGCAGGTACGGCAGCGACACCGGTCACTACATTCGCCGAAAGGCTGACATAACACAGCGTACAGAGTACGGCAGACAAAATTCTTTTCATGGTATGTATTATTTTATAAAATTTCTTATTTCGCTTTGCTCAAACGATTATTTCGTGTAAAATCTCGCTTACTGTCGGGTGCGGGAAGACCACCTGCTCCATCTCGGCGGTCGTGTAGCCCATCCGTACAGCAAACGAGGCGGCAGCAATAAACTCCGAGCAGGGATTACCGATCATGTGTACGCCAAGTACGCTGTGGTTCTTCGCATCCACGATCATCTTGCACAAACCCGTCTCGCCTTCGTTCTCCGCCATAAACCGTCCGGAGAAAGTCATCGGCAGTTTCTTCACCTCCACCGGTATGTTCATCGCTTCCGCTTGCGCCTCGGTGATCCCCACCGACGCGATCTCAGGGTTCGTATAAACGACCGACGGAATGGCATTGTACGCAATCCGCTGCAGCGGGATGATCTTGAGCATCCGACCGACGGCTACTTCCGCCTGACGCGCCGCCACATGCGCCAGCATAATCTTGCCCGTCACATCGCCGCAGGCATAGACGTTCGGCAGGTTTGTCTTGCAGAAATCGTCCACTACGATCGCACCGCGGTTCAGTTCGATATCCTTCAGCGCTTCCAGGCCGTTCAGGTTCGCCCGACGACCCACGCTCACCAAAATCTTCTCGGCTTCGTACTCCACTCCATTTGCCGTCACTTTACCGCCCTCGATGGACTCGACGCGGGTTTCTGTGAGAATATTGATGCCTGCTTTACGGTATTTGTCTGCGAGCACCGCCACCACCTCCGGATCGAGGTTCGGCAGTATCGTCGGCAGGGCTTCGATGACCGTCACAGGCACACCGAGCTCGTGGTACAGCGTCGCAAACTCCATACCGATCACACCACCGCCAACGATAATAATCGACTTCGGCAGTTCGGTCGCATTGAGCGCGTCCGTGCTGTCCCAAACAGCAGGATTATCTTTGATACCGGGGATAGGCGGAACGAAGTTCGTCGAGCCCGTGCAGATCATCAGGTTCTCTGCCTCATAGGTCTCGCCGTTGCAGGAGATGGTCACCAACTCGTCCGTGTGGCTTTCCACTTTCGCGAAGCCATTTACGAGCGTACAGTGCTCATTATTAAGGCGCTGCTTGATGCCGGCTACTAACTTACGGACCACGATGGTCTTGCGCTTCTGCATGGCAGCAAAATCGAAACGCACCTCATTCGCCGTCACGCCGTACTTGGCAGCGTGCGTCGCGTTATAGTACTGCTTCGCGCCGTACAAGAGGGACTTGGTCGGGATACAACCTACATTGAGGCACGTACCGCCTACCGTGTTCTGCTCAAAGAGCACCACATCCTTACCGGCCTTACTTGCCTTCTCAGCCGCGGAATACCCCGCAGGTCCTCCACCTATAATGGCTAAAAAATATCTCATAGACTTCTCAAATAGATTCTAACAGCTTCCGCGATCATCTCGGGACACGGCCGCTTCTCGTA
>Ga0247611_10002133_pt1 | contig 33131 bp, 64 predicted proteins | sample 177DNAGHGhighgp2_FD_192422 | JGI IMG/M metagenome (GOLD analysis project Ga0247611, IMG submission 192422) | Sheep rumen microbial communities from Palmerston North, Manawatu-Wanganui, New Zealand - 1770 DNA GHGhigh gp2 | ecosystem: Host-associated > Mammals > Digestive system > Stomach > Rumen... | reverse complement strand
TAGTCTTGGTATCAAAATCTTTTGTGTCTCCAGTAAATCTTGTTTGAACTGTTGCTCCTTCCATGTTCTCACTTCCTTTCTATTAAAAAAAGTGAGGTTTTTGCCACCCCACCTTTAAAGGCTTTTTAACTAGAAGCAACAACTGTTCCTTTTCCAATTATATTAATTGTTATTGTAAAGTCTCCTTCATCTTCTGCTGCTCCACCTAAATCACTTAAACTAAATGATACAGGTACTTGATATGTTGTATACTCTAGTACTGAATTATTTATATCAGTTAATAAATCAAATTGCATCAACTGATTACTGAATTGTGCTATTTCTCCTGTTGATATTAATGTATGAATATCTCCTAATAGAGATACAATAGCCTCATTATTCATATCTATTTTAATAGAGCCTTCTATTGACATTGCCACACCAGTTTTAATTGCTCTTTGTATTGCATCACAATAGACATAAAAAGTTTTTTCTTCAAAATCTGTATTAAAACTTAATTCTGATGCAGTGCACATTGGAGTAAATACAGGATTTTGAGTTGTTCCAGTGTTTACTGACAAGTTTTTGATAAACTCTCTATTATTAATAAAATGATTGTACATAACTCTCCTCTCTATGCCACTCTATTTACAATACATTGTAAAGTTGTGGTATATGCTACTCTACGAATTTCCATATATTGAATTGCTCTAGGATTAGCCATTTGTTTGAATATTAATTGCCATTTTTGATTATTAAAATCTATTAATACACTCTTTCCTATTAATCTACCTATTTCATTTATAACTTCATATTGGTCTTTGATGTTATCTCCATATACATTAATAGTAAAATAATTAAATAAAGCATTATCATTGTTATAGAATACTATCTTTTGTCCTGAAGTTTCTTGACATACTATTACTTTTGTATCTAAATCGTTAGTTGAAAACTCTGCTTTAAACTTGTATCCTTCTATTATAGATTTTAAATATTCAATCAAAACTAAATTTTTATTTTTAATATCTGTCTCTGTCATAATCTATTTCCTTTTTCTGCTTGTTTTACTGCTCTACTTACTATTTGTTCTTTTTCTCTTTTAAACTCTGTATAATACCATTGAGGATAAGTATTTGGATTAGTCCAGCGAGTTCCTTCTGGATATTTCCAAACATATTGAGCATATTCAACACTTCCATCTGTGCCTAAATAATAACTATCTTTAGCATATTTAGTTACTCCCTGTGCCATTGAACTTTCATTCAAATCTCCATTCAAATATGGGAAATGTTTTTTATCATTAGTATAATCTAATGTTATTCTTGCTATATTAAATACTGTATCATCAATATATTTTTCAAGTTTTCTAATAGGTAAATCTTTAGGAATATCAATCTTGACATTAATCATTTTACTGCTACTGTAAAATTGACAATTTTATTCCAAATCCAATTATCTTTAACTTTTAAAATAGAAAATGTCCTACCATCTATAATTAGTTGGTCGCCTTCTTTAACATCTACACAATGTTTTAATATGAAATATCCTTCTGCTTCTGGAACGGTATACATACCAAATCTATCTGTCATATCTACATTGTAAGGACAACAAACTACATTAACTTCTATTTTATCTTGGTCATCATAATAAGAACTTTCATTCCTGTTATTTTGAACTAAAATAGCAGGTATTCCATTAACATTAAACATTAGTTACTCCATGTTAGATTGATTGTTCTATTTTGGTTAAGTTCTTGTCCTCTATAAAGATAACCGTTATTGGCTAATATTCTTAATGCAAGAGTTGAATAATCACTTTTAAATTCGTTTCTCATCTCTCCTGCTTTTACTTCTCCCTTATAATCAATAAGTGGAATATCATATTCGTACATAAACCTTAGTTGTTCCATAGAGGCATTTTTAATAGGTGTAGGAACTGTGTCTTTATCCCACTGCCCTCTATACCTAAGCCCGATTTGTGAGTAAATCATTTCACAGGCTGCCTCTATTTTCCAACTATCTGCTTGTGGCATTTGTGTATTATATTTATTATTAAATTCTTCTATAGTAAAGAAAGTCATAATAAGACCTCCTTCCTAATTATGCTGATACTTCTTCAACTAATTTTAAAATTGCATTTGGTTCTACAACTTTAGCACCAAACATAATGTTTCCTTCCATTACATAGTAACCTGGGAAACCTGGATAATTTCCGTTGTATTCTACGAAACTATCAAAGAATGTATCTCCAACTACTGCTAATGGATTGTAGAAATATCCTTTAACATCTGTTAACATACTATCATTGATTGGGAATATTTGAATACCATATGCTTCATCTACTACACCCATATCTACACCTTTAACACCAATTTCAGTTTCAAATTTTAAAATTGAAGTTAATGCTGATACTAAGTTAGCATGTTCTGTTGCTGCAAGTCCTAATCTGTAATCTTCATATACATTTTTATTGAATAGATTTGCTTTTAAACTATTTAGTGTTGAAATATATCCTGCTTGGTCTGATGGATTCCATTCTGCTTCATTAGTTACTCCTGAAGCAAGTACTCCAAATCCATAAGTATCTATTCTTTGTGCTACTGCTTGGTCTTTTTTATCCATAGCATTTTCTAATGTATTAATAAAGTTAGTTCCTGCTACTAATACTGGGATTTGAATTGAATAATCCATTGGTAATTCAGTTAAATCAACTTTTACTGAACTATATCCTAATAGACTAGGAGTTAATGCAGTTGTGATTTCTTTTGTTTCTCTTACATTAACTGTTGCATCTGCTGATTTTAATACTTCTATCATTGGAGTTCCAGCATTTCTTAATTCTCCAATAAAGTTAGGATTTAAAAATTTGTAGAAAACTGAACGATATAATAAACTATTATATATTCTTTTTGCTACACTTTGTAAATCTAAACTGTAAACACCATCTTGAGTGTAATTCATATTTTATCTCTCCTTTTTTATACTTTCCTTAACATATCTCTTAAACTTGTTTTTCTTGTTATGTTAGGCTTTGGTTTTTCTTGTGGTTGATTATTAAAAGTTGTATCATTTGGAACACTTGGTTCATTAGATACAGGAAAATAAGTTGCTTTAAATTTCTCTTTAATCATAGCAATTGCTTTACTATCATCCGTCTCATCTTTGTAAAGAGTATTTCTTAATTGAGTAATTTCATCAAACTTATCTTTTCCAAATCCTTGACTTACCATTTCAACTTGTAATTTCAATCCACTATTTGCATTAGTTAGTTCTACATTTTTTGCTTGTAAATCGTTAAAACTCTTATCTAAGGTATTATATTTAGTTTCTAATTCCGTATAATTTGAAGTGCTTTCTTTTAATGCCTCATTACGAGCATTATCAACTTCCTCGCTTAAAACATATCCCTTCCTAATATCTTTTTCCAACTTTTCTAGATTAATATCATCATTGGATAGTTGGATATCCTTGTTTGTTAGATATTTGCTAATATCCATTTTTTTCTTCCTCCTATTGTCGACATATTTAGAAGTGCAATAGTGCCTTTATAAGCACCACAGAGCAAGTCGGGATGAAATAACTTACTCTGTGCTACCTGTAAAGGTAACACTATCTTTTTATTGCAGTTACTTGTTTTCTTAATTCTTTTGTTGGTAACTGGTCTTTTAAATCTCTTATATTTCTATTAATAGCATTTATTCTTTGTCTATACTTATCTGCTTCTGCTTGGTTTCCTATGCTTTCTGCTATTTTCATATTTGTTTTTAAGTTTTCTTTTTCTAATGTTAATCCATTTACTTTTTGTCTTATATGGTATAATTCATCTGCTTCTTCTTTTGTATATTCTTGTGGTCTTTTTTGACTATTATCCCAATATATTGATAATGTGCATTTGCAGTTAGGGTGTAATAAATCTCCTGTTTGTTCTGTTGCTTCTCTACCTATTATTCTTTCTACTGCTGATTTTGTTAATCTTTTATTTTGATTAGCAAAACAATACTCACAACTAAAACTATGAAAAGGTATTATGAAATATTTACTTCCTATTCTATCTGCATCTCCCATAGTTGTATTCCATCCTGCTCTTGTTAAGTTAGTATTATGAACCATTGACAAATAACTAGATAATTGCACTTGCCTTACTGGTTCTTGTAATTTATTAAAATAAGTTATTACTTGATTAACATTTTTATTATAGTTTTCTAATGTCTTATTTAAGTATGTATCTTCATGTAATCTATCTACATTTATTTTTGAATTATTATATATTTTTTCTGTATTCCTTTTAAATCGTGCTTCAAATTTTTGAAACTCACTTTCTGGAACTAATTTAAAAAACTCATCATCTATTACCCAATCTAATGTATCTTTATATTTTTCATTAAATCTACCTAAATTGATTGCTTCTGTTACATTGTTTTCATGAACCATTTCTTTCAATTTATCAATTTGTTTATCCATAAATTCATGGTCTATATTATCCCATATTTTAGATAACTCTTTATTAAAATATTCTTCACTTCGTTGCTCTGTTAAGCATCTAAAGAATAACATCTTGGTTTCATTTTGTTTTTTAGTATAATAAGCATTTACATTAAAAACTTGTTCTGCTATGTATTGGCTAGTATTCTTCATAACCTATTTTAATTTCTTTCTCTTCTTCTTTATATGCCTTAATTAATTCTGTATCTTTTGTTGGCTCATCTAATAATTTATTTATTATTGGAGTTATAATCTTGGCTCTTACTGAATAAGGAATACTAGCAGTTCTTTGAATTGCTTGTAATACACTTAATTTTTTCATGTCATCTAGTCTTTCATTATCTCCAAAATCCCAAACCATATCTGCTGGAATTATGTTTTCTTTCATGTTTTGACTTTGTTGTAATTTAACTACATTTTCTATTAAATGATTAACTTGTGGCTCTAATTGTTTTTTAATAGCCTCTACTGTCATTTCTGTTAAGTTAGCATTTAAGTCTATACTTGCTACATTTTGATAACTGTCTTTTTCATATCCAAATGTTGCTGGGCTTAAATTAGCCATTTGTATAATTTGATAATCACAAAATTTAAAACTATCTATATATTGTTGGCTTCTTATATCTCCCTGTAAGAACTCAAACAACTGGTGTTCTCTATCTCCAGGCAATAATGTAAAGTAATCTTGCATGTGATTAACTTCTATTGTACTTACTTCATACATATTAGAAGATGGTCTCCAATTACCTGCTATATCTCCTGTTTGATAGTGTTGTGTTGTTACTATTCTTGTTTTTGTTTTTTCTATCTCTTCTGCAAACACATTTAAGATACTCATTTCTTCATTGATTAATTTTTCACTATCTTTAAAGAAATCTTGTCCGATATCTATATTAATCAAAGGCTCATAAGGTAAATTGTAAACTGGCTTATAATCACTATCTGTTATCCTATTAAATCTATCTAAACTTATTTCTACCCATTCTTTATCTTTATGTTGTCTTTCATAAGCTTTAAATCTTAACAATGATGTTCCATTTCCTTTATTTTCAATATGTCTTTCTAAACTTAATTCAAAATCATCATATTCAAAATCTTGTATAATATCTGCTTTAATAATCTTGTCATACTTTTGAACTAAATTATGTATATCACATTTTTTTAAACATTCTAGATATACTTTATTATCAAACTTGTGTATATATATAAATGCTTCTTTGTCATATACTGCTTCTTCTAAGGCTTTTCCTAATGTTGGCATTAGCCAATTAATATCTAATCCTTCTGTTTGTGTTACTAAATCACTACCAAATAATTGATTACGAATATATGTTGCTATTTTCTTTGCTGAAGGAGCAACTACATATCTTTCTTCTTCTTTTATATTAGGTATTCCATTTGTATAACCTGGCATTGTAACTTTTGCCTTAATTTTTATATAAGGACTTTGTAATAACATTGACTTTCTTATTTTGCCTTCCATTATGCATCTACTCCTTTTTCATCTATAACTCCCCAATATGTTTTCATGGCTTTTTCATCTGTTTTTAGCAGTTTTACAGGCTTTAACATCCTTCCAGATATAATATTACCAAACAACTCTTTATGCCCTAAAATAAGCACATATTGAGTGTTTAAATTGCTTCTATCATTTATCTTAATTGTTTTAATCTTTGTTCCGTTATAAAACATTATTAATTTCCATCTCTTCTTAAACATAAAAAAAGACACACACCTTTCTAATCGGTATATGCCTCTCATTGCACCTTTCGGTCAATATTGCACTTCAATTCTAGAACATTATATCATAAAACTTAATTTTTGTCAAGTTCTATGATTATTCTATTCCCATCTTGTTTAATTACTACTTCTTTATCTTGTAATCCCACTTTTTCAACTAAGATTTTTGGTATGTTTACATAATAGCAGTTTAGTTTCTTTTCTTTTTTTGCAGTATAGTAATACATTTTATTTATCTTTGCCATTTATATCACTTACACTTTCCTCAATCTTATCTGCTATAAATCTTAATGTTTCTCTGATAACCTCTTTATCATTTTTTTCTAAATCTACTTCTCTTAACATATCTGCTAAATTCAATAAATCTAACATTGTGCTATATCTAACACTCAATTCTTCAATTCTTTCTTTCATTATTCATCTTTCTTTCCATACTTATATACTATAAATGTATTTAATATTCCAATGCCTATTCCTATAATTGAAAATATAGCAAAATCTTTTATAGGCATATTTTCTGCTAAACTACATATTGCTAAACATATTATTACTGTAATTCCTATCAATAAATCCTCAACCCACTTTTTTAATACTCTTCTCTTCATTTTTATTCTCCTCCATTTGCTAATTCAAGCAACCTTTCTATTCCTTCATCATAACTATTAACTTCTATTATTTCACCATCATCTTCTTTTTGATACCAATCCATTGAATAATAAATAGGTAATGATGGTAACTGGTCTTTTGTTTTATTTATTATCCACGAATATCCTTTATTAGTTCCATTACTTCTTTTTAATAAATACATTTTATTTAATTCATATCCTCTAATTGTATCATCATAATTTCTTAATGTTTTTATGTCCGTTTTAGTATATATTAAACTCATTTTATATTACCTCCTTTATTATTCCCCTAATAATCTTTTTTTATAAGAATAATATGTTTGATGTAATGATGTACTTAGTATTGTTTTATTATTCTCTTGTATTTCATAAAATTTTGGTCTTCTTCTTTTACTTCTATACCATCCTGTCATGTATCCTTCTTTTACTATAAAATTATATTTGTTCTTTCCTACTTTAACCTCTTGATTAAACACTTCTAATATTTCCATTTTAATTCACCTCTTTAATTATTTGCTAGTTTTTGTTGAGAACTAGCAAACTCAATTTTTATTTAGATATGTCTTTAGATATATCTAATGCATATTCTAATTCAATTATAATGTTTTTATAACCTTCTTGTCTTTCTAAGTTTTGTTCATCAATGTCTTTTTGTTCTTCTTCTTCAAGTTCTTCTTTATACAACCTAATTAATTGTTGTATATTTTCTTTTAATGTTAATCCTTTGTGCATTTCTTTCATCCCTTTCCTATCATCTGTATTTTTCAACAAGGCTTTGAACTTGCTTTGGCTACATTATAGGAAGAAGTTATTTTGTTTTTTCTTTTATAACTTTTTCTATTTTGTTTACTGTTTTTAAAGACATTCTATAATGGTCTTTTTCATCATTTTCTATATATTTTATTTGTGCTTCTTTTTCACATTTAAGTATTTTATTTAATATGTCAACATCATAACCTCTTAATCTTTTGTATGTCATCATTGCAATCATTCCCTTTCTTTTTTTAATTATACATACATTATAACATAATAATATTATAATGTCAATACTTTTTTTAAAAAAAACTAATTTTTTTAGTCTTTTTTATAAATATAGTGGTCTTTATAGATAAAATAAGTCTCATCTTCTCTACAAGCCTTACATCTTGTTCTTAATATTAGAGGTATTTGTTGGGATATTCCTAAATCTTCTAAATTTTTAAGATATTCTTCTATGTTAATTTCACATAAGAACCTATGTGTCTTTTTGCATTTTATTTTCATTATACTATCGGACTTCTACCTGTATCTTTATATAAATCTATTATATATCTCAAAGCATCTATACTGTGGTCTTTATCTTTAACATAGCAATTAACACCTTCTTTTATAGAACGAACTTTATCATATCTATAACCCTCTAATTCAATTAACCCCTCATCCTTAACACTTTCTTCATAATGCCCATCATTTGTAAAATATCTTATACTTGGTTTATTCAATACATATAAATATTCTTTATAAAATAAACTTTGTAAATATTGAACTCCATTATCTACACTTCCAGCACCTTTTTTGGCTAAACTATGACTTATTCCATCTGCTATAAGTCTATTATCAAAATGACTTGCTTCACTATCTATTACTATTTCTGTTATTGGTATATTAGGATATTTATCTTTTAGATATGCTAGAAACATTCTTAACTGGAAACTATAATATTCAGTAGTAGGGTCATCATGTTCTATTTCAGGATTATGATAATATATTTCTAATCTCACTAATACCCATTTACGACTATCTTTGTGATAACATAATGCTATTGGCACAAAAGTAGTAGGATTTACTGAACCATAGTCTATACCTATGCCTATTTCCCTAATTACAAACCCTTCTAGACTATGTAACTTGTTTATTTGAGTAAATACCCTACCTTCTGCTATTACCCATTTATTAAATACTTTTTGCTCTCTTAATGAACCTTTTGGAAAAGCATTTACTGCTTCTCTTATCTTCTCTTCTGTATCTAATACCGGATTGTCAAAAGGATAAAACACATACTTAACCCAATCTGTCATATCAATATATTTCAATTTGTATGGGTGATTTTCATTACCTTCAACATTAAAACTATCTATTCTTTTGTAATAAGGATGTCCTGCATAACTCATTTGTCTACCAGGTATTTCATCAAAAGACTCCATTAGTTGTCCTTCGTATATTCTTGCTGCTTCATCTACCCATACAAATATTAAAGGCTTACCTAATATTCTATTGAATGATAATTTGTTATTAAACCCAAAGAAGTAAAATCTCATATTGTATATTTCTAGATATTTATCTTGTTGCCCGAACTTTAAAACATATTCTTTACCATTTTTAAAATGATATTCTTTATTTAATATGTTTTCTAAATTGTCTACTATATTAGATTTTACTGTGTCTGTTGTCCACCCTATTATTGCTCCACAATATTCTCTAGGTATATATTCTGGATTCTGTCTTTGTTCTTTTTCATATTGATTTAATTTATCTGCATATTCTATTAATGCTCCACATATATCATAAGTTTTACCACTTTGAGTAGAACCTAATACTGATATATTAGGAACATTAGGACTTATTATGTCTTTTCTTAGACTTACTTGTTTTTTTGATAGTATCATTACCTGCCTCCTCTTGAAGTGCAGTTATTTTTTTATTATTCTCTATTATCTTTTTTGTGGTCTTTCCTTGACATCCACCACTATTCAAATCTTGTAATATCAATTCTTCATTTTCTAATTTTAACTTTTCTTCTTCTGATACTATTATTCCATTACTATCTTTGATTAGATAGTTTTTACCTTTTTTTATAAATTCCATTTCTAGTCCTCCTAAAAAATTACTTAAACTAAATTCATTTTTTTCGTTTAAGTCTTTAAAATTGATTTGCTTCATACTTCTTCTATCTCCATGTTGTATTTATATTCAAATAATTTCTTCTTTAATTTGTATACTTCTGTTCTATACCCTTTTGTATCTACTACATGCAACTTATTATCTTCAGTAGTTATATAAGTAAAATCTGCTATGTATTGCATTTTTCTTACTGTTCTATTATTTATTTTATATGTTGGTATTAATTCAAATGGCACTTGTCTTTTTAAATCTTTTATAATTCCTGTTTTTTCCATTAACTTTAATTTACAAAAATAATTATATTCTTTTTTTGAAGCAAACAAGACACCATCAAAATATATTTTTTTATTATGATATTTATTCTGCATCTTGATACATTACCTTTTCTAAATCAGAATTATCTACTATATTTATATTAATACTTGGTGTTTCTGCTTGTGTTTCAATTAATTCTCCTAATACTTCTACTATTGTTCTATAATTACTTGCATTACCATTTATAGCACCTTTTATTAATCCTAATGTTGTTAATTCTCTATATGTTATTCCTTTTTTGTTTTTTTCATTTAATAACATTTCTAATGTTTTTTTCATAGTGGCTTTTTCTTGTCTAGCCTTACCACTAGCAATTCCACCCATTGTGGCTATTTGTCTTTGTTCTTCCTTTGTTCTTTCACTTAAAGGAATGAGATTTTCTTGACCTTTTGCCACTATATCACCACCTTTTTAAAATAATATCTAAAAACCTACTATAACTATATTTTTTATCTTTTTCTTGTTAATAAGTAAAATATAGGCGTATCTAGTGCTGCCAACAAAAATTTAACTAAATACTGTCCTACAAACATATTTAATAAACCAATAGGATTATTCCATAACCAACCAAATCCTAATCCAAAAGATATTCCAATAAATATTATTGTATCTAGAATCTGTGAAGTCATCGTGCTTGCATTATTCCAAATCCACCTTCCGCCAGCCGTACTTCCATGTTTTGCAATATATTTATCTCTTATCTTATGAAATATATACACATCCCAACTTTGCGATATAAAGTAAGCTACTAAACTCCCTATTACAAATATTATATTTTGTCCTAATAACATATTATACGCATTTTGCATATCTGGGTTTGTTGCAGGTAGTGTCTGCGTAAATACAATTAATAAAGTTGCTATTGTTTGGCATATAAAACCAAATAAAACTGCTTTATTTGCTTCTTTCTTTCCCCATATCTCTCCAATAACATCTGTCATTAAAAATGTAATAGCATAACATAGCGCTGCTCCTGGTATTGATATAGTTATACCACCAATAAGTTTTATGCCAGTTTCAATTGTTTTTGCTGTCACCACATTAGATATGACTAATGATACAGCAAATATCATACATAATAAATTTAAGTTTTCTTGTGTTTTTTTCATATTATCTCTCCTTAGTTTTTTATAGTAGGTTTTTGCATACTACTTTATATTATTCATACTCTACCGGGTCTTCAACTCCATTTTCTTTAAATGCTTTCAATCTATCAATACAAGTTCCACATTTACCACATTGCTTTTCTTTTCCCTCATAACAGCTCCACGTTAGTTCATAAGGAACTTTTAATTCTAATCCTATCTTTACTACTTCTGCTTTATTTATATTTATTAAAGGTCTTTCTATTGATATTTTTCCATAAGTTCCAATATTAATAGCTTTATTCATTGCTTCTGCAAATTCTGGACTACAATCTGCATAAGCACTTCCTGTTGCATCATCTGCATGTGCTCCATAAAATATCTCTACTTCTTCATTAGGAAACAAACTATCTGCATAAGCAGTCGCTATACTTAATAATAACCCATTTCTAAATGGTACATATGTATCTACTCTGCCATCTTTATTTGCTTTGATTTGTTCTTCATAACTACATTCTTGTATATCTTTACCGCCTTTTACTAATGAACATACATTACTAGCATACTTCATTATATTTGATATATCTTCTTCTATATGACCTACTCCATAATATTCTGCTATTTTTCTAGCACACTCTAATTCTTTATCGTGTTTTTGCCCATAATATAAACTTGCAGTAATAACATTTTCTTTTCCATATTTATTAACTGCTATCCCGATACAAGTTGTACTATCAACTCCCCCACTACTTAATACTAATGCTTTCATAATACCTCCTAATAATATTTATCTGCATATTCTTGTAATTTGCTCCACGCTAACATATTTTGTAATTCTATTTTATCGTACCAACCGTTTGCACTTTTAGCTCTTTTATTATCTGGTTTTTTATATTGATACATTTTATTATTTTTAAATTCATAAATACTACCAAACCTACCGCCCGATTTCCAACTCGTACTATCAACCGAATAAAAATGGTATTTTTTCATTAATTTTAAATTAGTAAATCCTAATCCGTGTACTTTACAATTATTTTCTTTTGCTATCTTTAATAATGGTATAAACATATCATATTGAGAAGATTTTATTTCTTTTGCTACAATTCCTCCTATTGCTACATAATCATATTCTTTTGTTAAACGGAACCACTCGTCTAGTCCTCTTTTTACGTGCCATACTGGTATACATTTTCTACCAGTCTTTTGTTCTAGATATTTTGTGTATTCTTTAACTTTTTCATATCCTACAATTACGTCAATGTCTAATTCAAAAAAATTCTTAACTTTATTTTTAATGATAAAATCGACATATTTATCTATATATTCTTTCCAATCTACTTTACCTTTAAAATTATTCATAAATGTAAATGCTCCGCTATCTAATAAAAATAAATCTTTTTTATTAAGATATTCTAATTGCCAATCTTGTATATACCAAAAACTCTCTAATATATATTTTGTATAATTAAGATATTTTCTTGTATTTTTTGTTGCAGCATAAGTACCGGCTAAACATATTTTCATATCTCAATCTCTTTATTACAATAAGGACATACTATTGTTTGTTTTTTTTCTTCTTCTTTTTTAACTTCATTATCTTCATAAAAATCTTCAAAATTGATATCTTCTATTTTGTCAAAACCATATTGTTCCATATCTATATCTAAATCTTCTAATTCTTCATCTAATAATTCAAAATTCCAACTTGATTTTTCACTAACCTTATTATCTGCTAATCTAAATGCCTTAATTTGTTCTTCTGTTAAATCATCTGCCACTATTGTTGGCACTTCTTCTAAACCTAATTCTATACTCGCTTTGTATCTTGTATGTCCTGCTATTATTACATTGTTTTTATCTACTATAATTGGAACTTTAAAACCAAATTGTTTGATGCTATTTGCTACATATTCTACTGCATCGTCATTAAATCTTGGATTATTTTCATAAGGTATTAATTCTTCTATTTTTTTATTAACTATTTTCATTGTTCCTCCTTAAATTACAACAGTCTTCTTTATTTGGGTTAAAATTATTAACCCAATACTTATAAGCATTATCTTCATCTTCGCATACACTTATCTGTGGTATTTTAATTTTACTTATTATTCTTTGTTTTTCTTTTAAAGGTAAGTGTTCATATCCACTTTGTTTTATTGTATGTTTACTATAATCTATATTAAACCATTTTCTTATCCAATGATTTACTCTTAAAAATTCTACTTGTGCTTTTTCTATACCTAAACTATTCAATTTATCAAAATCTATATATTCTTCAATTAATGGACTTAATCTTATTGCTACATCAAATCCATTATCTTGTAGTTTCTTTATTGCTTCTACTCTTTTGCTTGGTATACTTGCTTTTTCATAATCTAGTTTTCTATATAAATCATCATCTAAACAAGTTGTAGTTATTTGAAAGTGTGCTAAATCTTTATCATAAATTTTTAAATACTCGTCATTTGCAACTATATGACTTTTAGTTACTATCAAATAACCTATTTTATATTTATTCAATAATTTAATTGTTTGATAAGTGGCTCTGTATTTTAATTCTAATGGCTGAAAGCAATCTGTCATACCACCTAATCTTACTATACTTCCTTTTGGTATTCTTCTAATTGCATTTCTTATTTGTTTCATATTACCAACTACTGGCTTTTGTGCATTCCATAGTCCTCTAAAATCAAGCAGTGATTTAGCATAACAATATTTGCAATCATGTTGGCAACCACAACCATATGTATCTAATCTTGTTGTATATTTACATTTTGATTTTTCATTACCTTCTACTTCTTTATAAAACAAACTAAAAGACTTCATTATTTTCCTTTCTTTGCTCTTTTAGGTAATTTTCTATCTCCTGTTTCCTTATTCCAATGCTCTACCATTTTCTTTCCTAATTTATCTTTATTTGCATTAAAAAATTTACGTTGACTTTCTGAAACATACGGCATATTATATCTCTCCTCTCTTGTGCATATAAGACAAACTGCCTTTTCTTGGATAGTTGTAATGTTTTATTACTTTATTTGTAAATTTTTCAGTAGGTTTCTTTTTCATTAGTTCTTGATAGAAATAATAATCTTCTACTGCTCTTATTTCAGGACATCTTGTATCTCCTATAAACTCTTTTCTCATGAACTTTACACTACCTACTAATATATCTTTAGTTTTTGGTGTTACTTTCCATATTTTGCCTATATTATCCACTAAATTAAAATATATCAAGTCTGTTCCATCTAATTCTTTTAAACTTTCTTCAAAACTATCAGTAAAGTAATCATCACTACCTAATAAAACTATATATTCGCCACTTGCAGTATCATATCCTCTATTTACTGTATATCCTACACCTTTGTTTTCTTCATTGTATAAAAGTATTATGTTTCTATCTTTTATGTTTTTACATCTATATTCTAATAAATTATTCCATGTGTTATCTGTAGAACCATCATCTATTACTATTATTTCTATATCATTTCTTTTTGGTATACTATTTAACGCTCTTATAACCCAATGTTCTTGATTATAAACAGGAATTATAACCGTAACTAAATTCTTTCTACTATTCCCTGACATTCTAATTCACTTACCCTTATTTTTTTCATATCTGTTACTTCGTTGTATTTATAATGTATATTTGTTTCTAAATCCCATAATCTTTTTAATGTTCTTACTTTTATTAATTCATTTGGATTATATTTTGGTGTTTTCTTTAAATACTTTCCCCAATTACTTTTAGGCTTGATATAATTAAAACTAGGTATTCCTTTTTTTATCAAATCTAAATCTACTCTTTTCATATCTAAATCACATATAACTGCATTTTCTCCATGTATACAACCTATCTCTCTAAATGCTGGTAAATTAGTTACTATTACTGGTGTTCCTAATATTAAACTTTCACATACTGATAATCCAAATGCTTCATGGTCGCTTAATTGAACTAAAAAACTAGCCTCTGCTATTTCTTTACTTAAATCTAATTTAGGTTCTTGTCTGTGTATGTTTCTACTATTCCAACGATAATGTCTATTAGTATATATATCCCATGTGTATTTTATTCCTGCATTATCTAACATAGTCGCTAATTTATTTATTCTTTCTCCACCTTTTTCTGGACTTAATCTTGTTGCACTTATAAGATGTAATCCTTCTTTTTTAGGAACATTTATTTTTTTAATTGCAATAGGATTATATATTAATTCTGCTTCTATACCTGTTAATTCTTCAAAACTTTTCTTTGCTACTTTTGAAACTGCTATATACTTAAACCCTTCATACATAATTGGTTTAAAATTAGTATGTTTATAATCACAATGTATTATCTGATATTTTTCTTCTGCTTCTACTGGTATGTCTAATCTATAATTACAAAAAAATCTTTTACATTTAATTGTTCCCATTTTATCATTATACTTGATTACTTCAACATTTTTAGAAAGTCTTTTTATTTGTTCTAAATTGCCTTCACGATATATAACTACAAAATTTTTATATAAACAAGACAAATACCAAAAATGGCTTTCAACTCCACCAATAGTATTTATTTTTTTAAAATAAAATACATTTTCATACATACTGATTTCTCCTTATAGGCACTAACCAACCCTCCAACAGTTCTACACATGCCTATCCCTGTTCCCATATACTACCCTTTTTATTATAATACTGCTTTTACTTTTTCATTAATAGACTTTGCTAATTTTAAAGCATCTTTTTTATTTGTAAAACTTTTAAATGCTCCATATGGATTACTTACATTCCATACTTCTACTATTTCTGTTTTCTTTTCTGTTATAATAAATTTATCTTCATCTTTTCCTGTTATTTCACTTTTAGGCACAGGCTTTTTTATTTCTTTATGATTGTAATCTAAATTATTTATCTTTTTAGTAAATAATGCTTGTTCATATTCACTTGCTCCATGTTCTCCAATTTTTTCTGTTCCTAATTCTAAATAATCTACTCTTGTTAATAATTGAACTGTGTTTAATTCAAAATAATTTCCTTTAATATCTTCATATTGTGAAAAATTTTTGTTCTCTATGTTAATATTTTTCATAAACTCTTCTAAATCTAATTCATACTTTATCATAAACTAATTCCTTTCATACTTTTTCTTAATTGATATTCTAATTCTTGTTCTGTCTTATATTCATCTGGTATTGCATTGATTTTTTTTAATTCTCTCCAATACTTTCTTTCTTCTTTATCTTTAATTTTACTTAAGTCTATTGTTCTTGACTTGATAATATCATATAAAGGTTCTGTCTTTGGTATACTTTTTAATTTCTTACTAAATTCTTCATATCCTAACTTTAAAAAATCATCAAATTTAATGTTTTCATATCTAGCACAATAGAAATCATATAACTGGTCTAAATCTTCTTCATAAGCAAAACAAATAACCATTTCTCTACTTTTTTTGGCTGGGCGTTTTACCTAATATTGCCTCTGAAAGTTCTCTTGAAAACTTTTCAATTTCATTTTCTTCTAACCCTATATCTTGAATAAGGTCTATTAAATCATTTCCAAATTTTTCTTTGCATATTTCATTAAAAACATTAGTTGTTTCTTCTTCTACATAGGCATTAATTAATTCTGTTTTATTTGTATTATCCATATAAGTTTTACCATCTTTTTTTTCTTCAATAGTAAAATCTTTTAAACTTATACCCTCTTTACTTAAATCCATTATCATTCTTACTTTGGCTTTTTGATTAGCACTTTGTATTCTTTTAATTAAGTTAACATCTGCATGGAAATTAAATTCTTTATCTTTATACTTTAGTGTATAATCATCTATTCCATTTTTAACTATTTCGTATTTCATAAATCCTCCTAAAATAAAAGATACCACTTGTTGCAGTGATATCTTGTGAACTCTATATACATTATATCATAAACAAAAAATATAGTCAATACAAGTCAAACTCACTATCGCAAACTCACTTGTAAGTAAGGAATGAAACATAGAAAAATACAGATTTTGTTGGTTTTTTTGATAGTTTTTAATATATTATTTACATAAATCTTCTTTAACACTTTCAACAATATTTGGGACTTCATTTAATTGCCATTTATAATATTTTACTTGTTGATTTAATTTTATATTTTCTTTTATTAAATTATCATTTTGTTCTTTTAAAAATAATATACACATCATAAATATTAAGCCAATCATATATCCTATTAAAAATGCTTTATATTTCATAACCAAAACTCCATTCTACACTTTTTTTTAAATATCTAATTTGTATTTTTATATTTTGCCTTTTATATTTTATTATTAAATAATCTATTTTCCCAATATAATTAGTCTCGTTTTTATAAGTCCATGATATATTATCTATAATTTCACCTATTTCTTTATAGAATAAGTCTGTATTATTAATAATTTTAATCATTTTAATCACCTTTTTTTGATTTTAATATTAGGTTTAGGTAGTTCCATATATAAAATTAACCTATCTCCTTCAATAACCATACCCTCTTGATATATCTCCCTATCTAATGTGTCAATCATATAGTATTTGTTCTGTTCGTTGTCAAAGTTACAAATCCATTCAAATTGTTGTCCGTAACCGTTAACTGGTCTCTTTTTGCCCCAAAGTTCAAACATAACCAATCACCCTTTCTATTGTTAGTCTTTATTATTGATATAATCTATTATTTCATTAATCTTATTTGTTATGTTTCTTAAACAAGTTCCTGTATCGTTTTCAATACTTTCATTTTCTTTTAATTTTTCTATTTTCTTATCTTCTTTAAATGGCTTATTTTCTAATGATTTATTCCAACCATTTGTAAAACATTTTTGTATTTCTCCACAAGCATATCCTAATGCTTCAATTCCTTCTTTTGTTATTGGTTTTGTTTCTTCTTCTATTATTTCTACTTCTCGTTCTGTTAATCCTATACTATTCATTGAATAAATTAGCCATAAATCATCGTGAATATAATCCTTTGTTTCTTCATCATATTCCCATATTGAATTAATATATTTTATTCTTTTTGGCACATCTTCACCATTTGCTATTTTATTTAATAAATCTATTATTTTCATTATCTACTCCTTCTAATATGTTCATATATTTTAATACTTGTTTGAAATAACCTTGACTATATCTATCATTTGCTTTTAACCACTCTCTTAAACTATTCCAATTGGATTGTAATTTATCTTGATATTTAACACAATTCTCCATTAAATCATATAAACTTTTACACATATCATTAGTTATTAAAACTGTCATTTCATCATTAACTTTACTTTGTTTTAAGAAATCGAATAATCTATTTAATTCTTTCAATGTCACTCCACTGCTCATTCTCTTTCACCTAACATTCTTAATAATTTATCTAAATTTTCAACTCTACCGCCATCACAATCTGCAATTATATTTTCAGCATACATAGGGTGTTTAATGCTTTCTTTTATATACTCAACAATATCATCTTTTTGTTTCTTTAATTGTTGATAATCTACTAACATATTTGTTATTGTTAATCCACTTATTAATTCACAATAAGCGTCTTCTTTAAAACTTAATAAATCATAAATTAAATACCTATAACTGCAACTTTCATTTTTACTTATAAGTTTAGCAATAGTATCAAATACCTTTTTTGTTTGTTGTAATCTTATTTCTTTCTCATTCATCACTATCACCTTTTAATATATATTTAATATCTTTTAATCTATAAGTCATTTTGTTACTTATATTCCATAATTCTGGTGTTATTAAATCTATTACTTCAATTGCTTTATCTCTATTATTTTTCAAATTTCTATTATCTCTTTCTACTGCACTAAATCTATTAGCCCACCACGTTACACTTTCATTTGCTTCTTTATAATCAGTTTCTAGTTGTTCATTTTGTTCTTGAGACAATCTATAATCTACTGCTAAACTATCATACATTGCTTCTTTTTTATGTATTTCTTCTTCTAGTTGTTCTACTTTCTTCTCCAACAAAAGATAATCACAATTTTCATTCACTATTATTGAATAATCTTTTTTTAATCTATCATTTTCTTTTTCTAGTTGTTCTATGTATGATAATAATAATTTTGCTCTATCTTTTCTAATTTCTATAATAAAATCATCACATTCACTAGCATATTCTAATTTATTTAATAATTCTTCTATCTCTTTATTTTTCATTATTACCACCTTTGTTTTCTAAATAACTAAATATATGTGCAATTACATCTACTGTCCAAGCATTACCAATAACTTTATATCTTTTGCTATCTTCAAACTTATGACCAGTTAAATAAGTGTAATTTTCAGGTATCGTTTGTAATCTTTCATATTCTAATGGTGTTAATTTTCTCATTCTTTCTTTACTTCCACCATTTACAAAATCATCAGTTATATATGTTGTTGTTCCTGCTCTTTTGTTTGGTACTGTTGTTAATGGTCTTGCTTTTTCTAAGTTTATTTCAGGTTTTACATAAAATTTTTTTGTTCCAGAACTCATTGCATACTTTTGCATTTTTTCTGATAAATAATATTTATCATCAACTTCTTTTTCTAAAATATCTTTAAGTTTTATATTCTTATCTTTTGGGAGTTGTTTTATAGGAATGTTTGTCCAATACAATCTTCTTCTTATTTGACCACTTACTAACGAAGAGTTAATCATAATAGGTTCTACTCCTAATTCTTTTGTAATAAAATTTTTAATTTCTTTGCTCATAGAATTATTGTTTTCATATAAAAAATATTTAGATTTAGTTTCTTTTAATGCTCTCACATATTGCATAAATAATTGACCACCTATACCATCAGGTGTTAATTCTCTTCCTGTGCCTTTTAACCTAGCATTACTCCAATAAGTGCAAGGACTACCACCTATCAGCAAATCTATCTTATCTATTTTTGAATAATCTATATCAAACACATCTCCTATTTGTATAGTTTTAGAATAATTCTTTTGAGTTATATCTATTGCAAAATGCTCTTTCTTGTGTTTCGTATTCGCCCAATTCACTTTCATAATCTCTACTATCATTAGTAAATATTTTTCTATTTTCATAATTTGCATTAAGATATACATTATCTACTTTTTGTAATATTCGTTTGTCTTGACTTCTTATCCATAATTCCATATCATTCACCTACATTATACTCCATTTGTTCAAATTGTTCTTTTGTTAAAACTGATTTAATATTTCCATTTTTTAACCAGAAAAAATCTTCTGCTTGTCCTATATCAATTCTATCTTTTTCAATAAATCTTACTGGTAAACCATTAACATAATCTCCAACTTCTATTAAATCTATTATGTTTGGACTTGATTTGATAACATCATATTCTTTTATACTACAAGTCCAATCATCTATAATTTCGTCATCGTTATAATATAAAGTATCTATTAACCAATCACCATACCCCATGTATTTTTCAATTTTTATTTTGCCTATAATTCCATTTTTAGTCCTCACATAATCATCAACCTTTATTTCCATTTATTATCACTCTCCTTTAATTTGCTATTATTTTCTAGTTGTTTGTTTTTCTTTTTCAATTCATTAAACTCTGCTTTTAATTCTTTATATTTTTTTAATAATTCAACATAAGCATTTACACTTTGCTTTAATTCTTGTTTTAATTTTTCATTCCATTGCTTAACATATTTACCTGTATCATCTTTCTTTTTCTTTGGTTTCATTATTCCACCCATTGTATCTTTCTATCTCGTTCTAAATCTTTGTCTAATTGATAAACTTTTTCTATACTTAAATGTCCATAGTTACTTTGATATCTTTTTTGTTCTGCATCATATTCAAATCTAGCAAAATATTCTCCTTTATGATATAAATTAAAAGGCTTATGTTCTTTTAATTTATTTGATAGACAGTAACCACTCTCGTTCTTCATCTGTTAATTCATCCCTTTCTTTTATTTCTTGATTTAGCCAACTTGGCTCTGGCTCTTTATATTTACCTTTTTTAAATCTTTCTTTTTCTTCTTGTGCTTGTTGAACTGTTTTAATATTATTCATTTTATAATTATGTAATACTACTGATATATACTTAATATTATATTTACCACTTAATATTGCTTCTTTAATTGCATATCTTGTTAATTCATTATCTTCCCATTTAGATATTTCTTCATATTCTAATGGATTTAATGTTCTACCAAAATTTTCTTCTATGAAGTCATATATATTATTATTAATAATAACATTTTCATTTACATTATCATTTTCATTTACATTAACATTATCATTAACATTTACATTAGGTTTTATTTTGGTTTCAGTTAGGTTATTGTTTGGTTTTGTTTTGGTTTTTGGTCTACCACCTTTTTTACCATTTTCATACCTCTTGTTATTTGCTTTCAACTGTGGTATAATTAATGTAAATATACTTTTGCATACTCCTTTTAAATCAATTTCTTCACCATTAAATTGATACTCAAAAATTGCATTGTATATTTGAACTTGGTCTTGTGGGTCAAGTTCTTTTATACTATCATAAAAACTTTTATAAAATATAAAACTATCACGCATACTTATTCTCCTTTTTTGATAAAATAATCTTCTATTTTAGCATCCCAACTAATGCACTTTGTTATGTTATCTGCTAATCTAATAGAACAACTTTTTTTACCATTTAATATTGATGTCAAATAATTTATGCTTATATGTAATTTTTTTTCTGCTAAGTATGTTATTGTTCTTCCTTGCAATACTTTTGCTTTTTCAACTTCTTTAAACTGCCACATATTACACCTCCTTTGAATTTTATATACAAATTAATTATATAATATTTTTTTAAATAAATCAATATTTTTTTATAAAAAAAGAAGTTTTTATTCAACTTCTACTTGTATATCTAAATTTTGGCACTCTTGTATAATTCCATCTATAAATATGCTCATTTCTTTTGTATTATATTCACTTGAGCCTTTCATTACTAAATACCAATCTGCAGGTTTACCATTTAATATTGAACTTTCCTTATATTCATAATACTTAAATATTGGTATTTCTCCTTTTGGAACTGGAATTAACATTGATTGTCCATAATCTTTTAACATTTGAAAATAAACTTCTTCTTTTGATTTACCAACCATATTTGCTATTAAAACTATTAACTTCCATGCTAGAGAGTTTTGATTTTTACTTCTGTTATCTCTTAATGGATTAACTTCAAATTGGCTTTCTTTATCTTGACTATATAACCAATTTATTAATTCTAATGGTTTACCTATCATTTTTAAAATGGCATTTCTAAATTGTCTTGTGGTAAATCATTTTTTAAATCATCTTTAGGTTTTGCTGATAAAAATGTTACTCTATCTACACTAACATAAGTTCTGTATTTTTTTTCTCCATTTTTATCTTCATAACTATCACTTCTTAACGAACCTTTAACACCTATCATATCGCCTTTTTTAACATAGTCTTTCATCATTTCTGCTATTTGTCCCCAACATTCACAATTTATAAAATCTGTTTCATATATTCCTTCTTCATTTTTAAAAGGTCTATTTATTGCTATTGTAAAATTACAACATGCTTTATTGCTAGTTGTATATCTTAATTCAACATCTTTAACTAATCTTCCTACACCTATATAATTATTCATTATTTTTTCCTCCCTTTCAATATTTTATTTAATTCTTTTAATTGTTCTAATGTCATATCTCTATCACTTTCTACTTTGAAATATTTCATCATTTCTTCTCTATCTGTTCCCTGTTCAAACATCATATTTGAATTATCTATTATTAGTTTATTCATTTCTTGTTGTTCTTCTTCACTTGGTAATTTTTTCCCAGTTGTCAATTCAATTATTTTTAATAGTTTTTCATCTTTTGAATTATCTAATAACCAATCTATATAATCATTTGGCAATTCATTTATTTTTTTACCTTTATGTTTTCCAAATTCTAATGTATAATTATCTGCTTCTTCTTTTGTTACTTCTTGATTTTGTATAGCATTTTGCACTTCTTCTGCACTTGCTACACTTGTATCTATTCCTATTCCACACATACCTAATGCTCTTCCTACTGCACTTGTTTCACAATTTTCTATATAAGAAGTTTTATTTATAAAAGTACTATTTTCTTTTTCATAAGCAGTTCCTGTCGCTAATAAATAACCTTCGTTGTCTAATATTTCTGCTCTAAAAATACATACTCCATTTTCATTGCTTATCATTTCAGTTTTTATTGTTCCGTTTGGATATAACATCCTAAATACTTTTATTCTTTGATTAACTTCGGCATAATCTTTTCCTTTAATATCAGTTGTTTTTATTTGTTCATTTGCTATTGCTAAATCTAAATATTTCATTATTTCATCCCTTTCTTATATTGCTGGTCTTTTATATCCCAACCTTTGTATTTTGATTTCATGTATTTTGTTATTATTTCTAATATTTCTTGTCTTTCTTTTTTTGTTCCATTATCAAATTTATAGTGGCATTTGTTAATTGTAAAATTACTACATAATGTTACAATATTTGTTTCTATTCCTAAACCTCCATGACTTCTTGATAATATATGTGCATTGGGCATTACATTAAACTTATTACCACATACTACACATTTACCTTTATCTCTTTCCCATACTATTTCTTTTACTTTTTGAGAAATATCTGTTGCTTTTGCTCTTTTACTTTTCATGTCTACTATTTAAAATTAATCTAATATATCCTGTTAATGTTAATCCTTTTGCTTGTGCTTCTTTTTTTAAATCTGTTTTCAATTTTTCATCAATATTTAAAAACATTATACCTCTCCTTTCTATATTAATTATATATCATTTTAATAGTTTTTTCAAGTAGTATTTAAACATTTCTAAATCATTTTTAAATATCCATTTTCCACACCAACTACATGAAGTTTTATTATATTTAGCAGTAGGAGTTATAATTACAGAATGTCCACATCTGCAATATCTTTTATATTTTGCTAATTCTTCTTGCAATTTTATTTCTTCATTCATTTTTTTCATCCCTTAATCTATTTATATATTTTTGCATGCCCCCTACTTTACCTGCTGTCTTTCTTCTTTTTTGTTCTTTCTCTTTTAATTGATATTTTAAATCTTCTATTTCTTTATTTTGCTCATGTATTTGCGTAATAAAACTTTCTTCTCTACTAATTAATGTTTTCATTAATTTTAAATCTGTTTTCCTAACATTTGTATAAATATCCGTTTCTTTAGGTATTCTAGGAAATTGTATTCTTAACCAAAATTTTTCTATAACCCCCAACTTCCTAGCCTCTTTCATTATCTCTCCTTTTATCTCATATCTTTAAATTCAAAATTATCTCTTATATATTCTTTATAATCATTATATTCATCTAATAAATTCTCGTATTCAATGATTAAATCTTCAATAATTGATAAGCATTTGTCTATTGTAACTTCACAATCAATAATATCATAATCTGTCAAAGTTATTTCCTCAATCTTATCAATAAGTTTTTGCTCTAATTTCATTTTTATTCCTCCTTACATTTTAATTATAATATATTTTTAATATAAAATCAATATATTTTTTTAAAATAATTAAATTTCCTTTTATTTTCATTTTAAAGCATTTTTTATCAAAGTAATGTAATTATATTAGAAAAGTATTTTTAAACGAATATGATACCTTAAAATGCTTTTTAAAAGGTAATTTAAAAGAGGAAACTATTTATTCCTCTTTTTTTCTAATATTTTTTTATTTTCTTTTATTATTTCCATTCTGTTTTCATATTCTTCAGGATTGTTTTTTTCTAAATAATGAAGTTCTTGATGAGTGTCTGCGGACAACAAATAACTTTCTTCATATATTGTGTGATGAGTAATACGGTAAGGTGGGTCATGATGTAGTTGCAAATTACAATTCTTATACTCAATCATATTATACATATCCACCCTACCACATTTTAAAAATAATTGTTGTTTTACTTGTTTAGTATTGGCTTTACTTCTATTTTTACTCATTTAATTTGAATAGCATCTATTTCTTGTCCTATAATTCCAGCATATCCATTGTTACTATCATTAGTATTATAACCAGTTACCCATGGTAACCACCTGTTTTGCCTTCTTAAATGAACTCTATATGTTAGTCCTTTTGTATCAGACTTAATCATAAAGGCATCTATGGGCTTATTATAAAGTCCTGCATAATCACTTCTATTTTTAACTTCTGGAAGCCATTTGCCACCTTTATAATGAACTCTTAACCATACATTACCACGATTAGCATTAGCATATACACAACAAACATCATGTCCATATATTCCTGCATAGTCTATATCATTTATAACATTTGGAAGCCATTTATTTTTTACATCATCCCATGTTTGATATTTTATTTCAAAACTTGGTGTAATTGTTTCACTTCCCCCCATTTTACTACGAACCATGTTAAGAAATCTATCCCAACCTTTATCCATAGTTCTATGAGGACAATATTTTTTATTTGGAGCATAGTCATAATGTCTTTTTACTCTATCTATTCCCCAACCATATTCTTTTAATAATAAAGCGATTAGTTCTGCTGCATTTTCTTCGGCTTTATCAAATCTACTTCCTCCACTTAAACTATAACATATTTCTATTGCTATAGTTTTTCTATTACCTGGACCATTTCCATCAGAAGCATGCCAACCATTTCTATTTAGTGGTAATCCTTGAACTGCTTGTATGTCATCTACTGCATAATGATAACTTATCTCATAATTATTATTAGTCATATAAGATATTTCATTTAAAGCACTAGCATCATTTGCAGTATTATGAACTGTTATTCCTATTGGTGTCATTGTATAAGGACATTTTATTGAATATTTGCTTTGTGGAACTAATCTTTGCACTATTTTAACCATAATATCACCTATTCAACTGGTAAAGCATCAAAAGTTGCTTTGTCTATAAATCCAGGGTCATCATTACATACTATTATTCCTGTTTTTGTTGTATCATCTACAAAAGCATATTGATAATTTGTAAATGCTTCTACTGTTGCTCTTGGTAAATCTATATATATTTTTTCAATACTAGATTTAGGAAAAGCATATCTTTTAAGTCCTGCATTTGTTATAGCAGAACCTATCCATACCTGTTTTATCTGATTACAATTAAGAAAGGACATGTTATTTGAAGTAGAACCACTTAAACTTGTTACATTTCTCATTGATATTTTTTTCAAAGCAGAACTATTACTAACAACTCCACCATCTAAAGAAGTAACGCCATCAGGGATTTGACTAAATGACACTTTATAACAATTATTGAACGAACCCGCCCCTATTGAGATTAATGAATTAGGCAAAGAAGTTAATTCTAAATTGTTACAATTGAAAAATGCATTTTGTGAAATAGTTGTAAGAGTAGTTGGCAAAGTTATACTAGTCAATCGGTCTTGGTTTCCAAAAGCATTCATTCCAATTGCAGTGGTTCCTTCTCCAATAGTAACATTTTGAATATAATTATAAAAACTAGAACCACTTTTATATTGAGAATAGAACACTTGATTTGGTATAGTTGTGTAACCAACAAAATTAGCAGAAGTAGGATAACCATTAGCATTCCAATTACTAAATATTACTCCTGTTGTTGGTGTATCTCCACCTACACTTACATTTGCACTTGCATAATTAGTTACATCATAAGTTCCATTTGCACTTATATTTAATGTTCCTGTAGGTTGTGGTATGTTTGTAATTACACTTACACTGCTTAAACCATCTTTTCCTTGTGTTGGTGTTATAGTTGTTGTAGTATTTGAAGTTATTGTTACTTCTTTAGTTTCTAAATTAGGTTGAACATTTGTTGTTATTGTTGCTTTTTTTAACCCATCATACCCTTCATCAGGATTTACAACTGTTGTTCCATTACTTGCAATTGTTACATTTTTATTATTTTGAAGGGTGGCAGAACCTCCACCACCACCTGCTTCTTTTCCTAATAAATAACTTGTTATATCCATATTATACTTCCTTCCATGTTTCACTATCTGCATCAAAGAATGATATTGTTTGAGTATCTATTTCTATAAATACACTGCCATTACCTATTTTTTTATCTCCTATTGTTGTTGGTTTTTCATCTGTTGACATTCCTCTTAATTCTGCATAGATTGTTTGCCCATCTTCTGTATTTTTAATATTATCATTTTTGTAAATAGTTACCATATTTATTCCTCCTCTTTTTTAGTTTTTTTCTTACTTATTTTATCTTCTAATTTATCTACTCTAGTTGATAAAGTAGTTAAATTAGTATTTATTGCTACAAGAGTTTTTTGTATATCATCTAAAATCTTGTTGTTGTCTTTCATTGTTGTATTTATAAAATAAATCATAAATGCTACACATATTACTCCTATTCCATTATCTGTTATCAATTTAATAATTTCTTCCATTTTATTCCTCCTAATTTTATTTTGTATAATATACTATTAATGTTACTGTCCCACTTCCCCATGATACATCAAATTTTACATTCATATTTCCGCTTATATGTCTTATTTCAGTAGTTGGATTAGAAAGTGTATATTCATTATTATTTGAAGAATTATAAAATGTCCCAAAACAAAATCTCATTTTATAATTATCATTTAGTGCTCCAATATTATAATTTGAGTTACTAAATGTTCCAGTAGATGTTAGAACAATTCTATATAAATCACTTCCATCAATCCATTTGCCTATTAATTGTTCTGTTGTAGAAAAAATATTCATTAAATTTGTTGAATTAATTGCTCCTACTAAATTTGTTGTTGTTGTTGTTGTTAAATTAGATAAATCGCCTATGTTATTAGCATTATTATTTACTACACTTTTGATTTCATTCATATCATTATCTGTTACTTTATTTACATCTGCTATATCAGGATTAACATTTAAAGCAACTTTATTATCATAAGTTATTGTTTGAACTGCCATAATTACCTCCTATTCTACCCTTACATCTTGGGTTATAGTATATGTCCTTCCTACATTAAAAGCACCTTCTATTGTTTGATAAGAAGTATTCTCATCATTTGATATTATCTCTATATTTGAAATAGCCTTTGATACATAAATTGTAAAATTATATGTTGCTATTCCATTTGTTATTGTAGGTATTCCAACTGTCTCTATGTCATTAGTATTATCTGTATAATTAATACGAATTTTATTAGCATAGACATTTGAATAATCTAGTATTTGACTTGCAGAACTATTTAGTCTTGAAGCACCTGGATTGTTTATTATTTCATTTAAAGGATTATTTGAGTTTTTCATTACTAAAGTATTAAAGAAATTTATATCTAATACCTCATAGATGTTCTTTGCAATATTTTGCACATTATCATTTAAAATTACATTAGTTTCACTTAATAAATCTTCTTTTGCTATTGTTGTATCATTTAAAAATGTGTTAGGAACTTCTATTGTTGATATAGTAGTATTTCCATTTATGTTTAGATTATAAAGATTTCTAGCAAATATTATATTATCATTGTTATCATATAAAATACCACTATTAGGTTTCATGCAATTTATATCTTCATAAGGAAGTCCATTATAGTCAAATTGATTAAATACAAAAGGTATTCTATAAACTGTGTTATTTGATTGTAAATTAAATGAATAAAGGTTATATTGATTAAATGATACTTGCATATTTAAGGCATATACATCTGTATTTACAATAAGTGATTGATACACATTATTTTCTATAATAAGTCCACCATAAAAATCATAATAACTACCTGATGGAACTAAATACCAAAAGTATGTATTTATATAATCTGTATTTATACCATAAGGAATAAACTGCCCTAATATTCCACTATAATTTGAACTTTCATACAACTTATGTATACCATTATTTATTCTAAATATATGTATTTTTGGAGTGTTTGTTTGTTCGTATGCTATTACATAAGCATTATCTTCACTTAATATAACAGAACTCATTAATAAAGCATCAAATTGTCCTATGCTAGATGTATCTATTCCTGTATCATAAGTATTTAGTAAACTTATTGAACTACCACTATTTCCATATACATAAACATTGGTATTAATTGAAGTTTCTTTTCCACCTATTAATCTAAATGTTATTTCTCCTTGACTATCCCAACTTGCCCATCCACCTGTTATATTATAAGAGTCGCTATCTCCAATTGCATAATCGTATTGTGTCCATTCATTACTTGAACCTACATTTATTGTATACTCAATAGCACATGGTCTTTTATGACTACTAACTAATCTTGAACCATATATAAAATAATTACCACCATTTGGATTTTTTGTTATGTTTATTAATGTAAAATTATTAGGATAATCAGTAGTTATGTTGTATGTTTTTTGCATTACATATCTATAACTTGATTGATTTGGTGTTTTCAATAATATATTATTTAAAGTAATAAATCTATAATGAGAACCATCTGTATCTATGCCATAGAAAGTTCCATTTAATGCTTGATTTAACCTTATAAACTTATTCATTGTTGTTCCACTTGTATAAGTATTTGTTCCCTCTATTACTCCAAAATTACTATCTAATATTATAATGAACCCAAAATTAGAACCCTGTCCATAACACAAATAATTATCATTTTGATTACTTTTTATTATATCTATTATGTAAGGTAAAGAACCACCTGTATCAAAGTTATCCATCATATATTGATATAGATTGTTTGTTATAGTTTCTACTGAACCAAATTGAGGCTCATTTATTCCACTATCTTCTGTAAGATTACCAGTTAAATATTTTAATACTTTATCTTTAAAATCTTGTGTCATAACTTACCTCCTATTTAGTTAATGGAGCATCCAATATTGCATTTAAAATATTGTCTCCTGCTGGTGTTACTTCTGTTATTGTTAAATTATCCCATATTATATTTGCAGTATTTTCTATATCAATATTTCTTGTTATGTATTCGCCAGCACTTATATTACCTGCTGTTTTATTTCTTTGATTATCAAACCAATTTATTGCAGTTTCACTATTAAATGAACTTGTTAATTCATAAATATAAAATACTGTTCCTGTAGTTGCTATTATTTGAGTTGATTTTCCTTTTACCATATAATCTTTTTGCAATTCTTGAATTGGAGCATCAAAATACACACTTTGTCCTATATTATATATATCTTCTTGTGTTGTTAATTTAAGTGTTATTTCAGCACTACCTTTATATTTTAAATAAGTCAACCCTATTAATTCTAATTCTTCTGTTGATAAAACATCATTTCTTTGTTCATATCTTGCTACTACACCTTTTCTGCCTGTATTTTGATTAATTCTATCTACTTCTGTTGTATTATATAAAACTTCTCTTCCTTTTACTAATGGTGTATAAGTTACTGCTATTTGTGTTCCTGCAGTATAAGAATTATCAGTTGATAAAGTATTTTCTCCAGGATTATAATAAAATTCTGCATCTATACCCATTTCTTTTTCTTCTAATGTTGCATAAGTTACTGCTACTCCATTTACTGTTATATTTTTAATTAAACCTATATTAGTTGATGTTACATAATTTTGATTGTATCCATCTGCTAAAATAATTTCATTATAATCACTACCACCAAATACTTCATCTGATAACATTATTTGTTTGTTACGATAATCTCTAGTTCCATAATTAAAAGTTAAGTCTACTACTTTATTGTTACACCACCAATTTTGGTTATATTCTATATCTTGTCCTGTTGGCATTAATGTAGGGTCATAAAAGTCAATCGCTATTGTGTTTTCATCAATCATTCTTGTAGTCCATCTTGAACCACTTATATCTGCTAGGTATTGTAAAACATCATAAGCACTCTTCTCTTGTGTAGAATAAGCACCAATTATTTCATTTGGGTCTAATATATTAATATTACCTATTTCAAATCCATATTGTGCTACTGCATTTACTACCATTTGTATTGCTTCTGGTATTGTTTTATTTGATATTACAAAGTCTAAATATTCTCCTGTTGATAGAAAGTCTTTAAAATCTAATATCTCTAAACTACAATATTTTGGCTCTCTAGGATTTAAACTAATATTTCCTGTGTTCTTTACCATACCAGCAAATATTAAAGTGTCATCTTGATATATTAAACATTTGGAATAGTCTTGTGGATAATAAAATCTGCTTGTATAATCGTGGTCTAGTTCCCATGATTTAGGATAACAATTATTTAGTATAGTGGAAGAAGTAGAAAGCATTTCTTCTTTAATAGTAAATTCTTTATCACAAACTACTTCTTCTCCTTCTATATACATTTTAATCATAGTCCTGCTCCATAATTGAAATCATTTTTAGCACCACCACTAAAAGTTTTAATTGAATTAACCATTTGTCCTAATGGGTCTTGTTGTATGTCTACATAGTTATTATTTATTATGTTAGGACTAAAATGCATACCACTTGTTGCTGATACTTGTGGACTTATACTAAATGTTTCTGCTATTTGTTTTTGTACATCTGATTGCATATCATCTAATGCTTCTGTATATCCTAAAATTGAATATCTACCTATAATTGCAAATTCTTTTGATGGAGAGTGTATTCCTAAAATGCCTTTTAAACCACTTAATATTGATTTACCTATACTTTTTACTTTTTCAACTACCCAATCCTTCATTGAACTTAATCCATTCCACAAACCTCTTAAAATGTCTTTACCTATTTGTTTTAAATCAATATCTTTAAATGACTTAATCATTTTAACTACGATTTCTCCTATTCTTGCTAACAAAATAGGTATAGAATTGATTATTCCTGCAATTAAGCCACCTAATAATTGAGCACCTGCACTTAAGAATAATGGTAAATTATCTATTAACATAGGTATTATACTTAATATTGCATCTATTATTTGTGGCATTAAACTAGGTAACATTTCTGCTATCAACAATATAATATCAGGTAACATTTCTATAATTGCAGTAGTTATTGATAACAAACCTTCAATTAATGGTGGTAATAATGTTTTAATTAAACTTGGAAGTGCTTTAATTAATCCATTTACAAGTGTTACAACTGCTTGTATAAGACTAGGTAATACTTGTTCTATTAAACTTGGTAATATTACATTTATCTTTTCTATTAATCCAGGTAAAGCATTTGCTATTCCAATTAATACTCTTTCTATTACTGGTAACAAATTTTCTGCAAGTTTTTCTACTGACATCATTAAATTTTCAATAGGCTTAGTTAAATCTGCATCTTTTTTACCAAACTCTATTAATAAATTTTCCCATGCTGATTTAGTCATATTAAACGAACCTGTAATAGTTTTCATTGCTTCATTTGCAGTAGTTCCTGATATTTTTAAATTATCTTGAACTACTTGAATAGCATCTATAATATCACCAAAATTTTCTATATCAAATGTTTTACCACTTAATTCACTTGCTCTATCTAATAATTGTTGCATACCTTCTTTTGTTCCTGAAAATCCTAAGTTTAGATTATCTAAAGTAGAATACATACCTTTGGCAAGTGCTTGATATACACCAGTTAATTCTTCAACTGAATATTTACCATAAGTGTTAGCATTATCTGCTATTTGTTTCATGGCTTTGTTTGCATAATCTGCTGTCTTATCTGCATCTCCACCAAAATCCATTAATAATTTTGCTGAAAAAGCAGTTGTTGCTGACATATATTTATTAGCACTCATACCAACATCTTTAAATGCTTCGTTGGCATATTCCATTACTTTTTTAGAACTATCACCATAAAGTTTTTCTATACCACCAGCAAGTTGTTCATAATCTGCAAAGGATTTTACACTATCACTTACCATTTTACCAACTGCAACTGTGGCTGCTCCTGCTGCTACACCAATTCCTTTGGCTACTGATGAGGCAATAGAACTAATCTTTGCACTTACAGATTTAGTCTTGGTATCAAAATCTTTTGTGTCTCCAGTAAATCTTGTTTGAACTGTTGCTCCTTCCATGTTCTCACTTCCTTTCTATTAAAAAAAGTGAGGTTTTTGCCACCCCACCTTTAAAGGCTTTTAACTAGAAGCAA
>Ga0247611_10002132_pt1 | contig 33136 bp, 21 predicted proteins | sample 177DNAGHGhighgp2_FD_192422 | JGI IMG/M metagenome (GOLD analysis project Ga0247611, IMG submission 192422) | Sheep rumen microbial communities from Palmerston North, Manawatu-Wanganui, New Zealand - 1770 DNA GHGhigh gp2 | ecosystem: Host-associated > Mammals > Digestive system > Stomach > Rumen... | reverse complement strand
ATGTTCTTAGATGTTAATCAACATAACGAAAACGTGACAGACCTCGCCAACGCCAAAGTTGGCGAGTCTGTTACTGTGAGTGGCATGATCCATAACGTCCGCGTCACCAAGTGGGGCGGTTTCATCGTTCTCCGCAAATCGCGTGGTCTCTTGCAGGCTGTGGTCAGCAACGAGACCTCCAAGTTCTTCGACGAGAAGGGCGCAGAGATCGCTATGAACGATTTATGCCGCGAGATGGCGATCACCCTCACCGGTACGGTCAACGAGGCGAAGATCAAAGACCCCGCAGCGTTCTACAACACGATTGAGATCGCTGTCTCCGAGGTTCGCGTCCTGAGCCGCCCGACAACCGCCGAGGTAGTGGACATGAACGCCCTTAAGTTCGGTGACGAAGAGACACTCTTGCGCTATAAGTTCGACAACCGTCAGGTCACCCTCCGCAACCCGCGCGATATGGCGATCCTCAAGGTTCAATCGACCATCGCACGTGCCTTCGGTGAGTTCCTCAGCGCCAACGGCTTCACCCAGATCTTCACCCCGAAGATCGTCTCCGAAGGAGCAGAAGGAGGCGCTAACGTCTTCAAGATGGATTATTTCGGTAAGCAGGTGTACCTCGCGCAGAGTCCGCAGTTCTACAAACAGATCGGTGTCGGCGTTTACGAGCGCGTCTTCGAGATCGCGCCCGCCTACCGCGCAGAGAAACATGCTACCTCCCGTCACCTCAATGAGTACATCTCCCTCGATGTCGAGATGGGCTTCATTAAAGGACAAGAGGATGTCATGACCCTCGAAGCAGCACTCCTCCGCCATATCATTGCCGTCGTAGAACGCGATTGCGCCCATGAACTCCAGCTCCTCAATGCGGTGAACCCCGTATTGCCCGAGCAGGTACCGGCATGGAAACTGAGCGAAGTGCATGAGATCCTCTTTGAGAATAACTTGTGTGAGGCGGATCACCGTGGTGAAGATGACCTCGCGCCGGAAGAGGAACGTGCTATCTGTAAGTACGCTTTCGAGAAATACGGTTCGGATTTCGTCTTTGTAACGCATTTCCCGAGCGAGCACCGTGCTTTCTATGCGATGGACGACCCCGAGGACCCGAGTCTCACACTCAGCTTCGACCTCCTCATGAGGGGCCTCGAGATCACCTCCGGCGGACAGCGTATCCATAAAGAAGCCGACTATCGCGAGAAGATGCTCCGTCGTGGCATGAACCCCGATGCGTTCCATTTCTACCTCGATACCTTCAAGAACGGTATGCCTCCTCACGGCGGTTTCGCTATCGGTCTGGAGCGTATCACCGCCTGCTTCCTCGGCATCGCGAACGTCAAAGAATGTTCGATGTTCCCCCGCGATATCAACCGCGTGGCACCCTAATCAAAATACACCCTTCGGGGTGTGTTTTTTTTACTTAATCCCTATCTTTTAATCCTTTATTCCTTCAAAATCATTTTTTTTCTTGCATATGTCAAAAAAAAGCAGTAAATTTGGCCGCAAATTTGGTGAATAATAAATTTACTACCATGAAGAAATATGTTCTGACAGTGCTGATAGCACTAATGATTGTACCGTGCGTCCATGCCGGGAATGACTACCTACAAAAGTTTGACAACTACTCGGTGATGAGTATGGGAAACGGCGTGTTACGGTTCACCATCCCGGTGTGGGTATATGGTGAAGGCAGCGACAACACCTATTATTTGAATCCTCATACGGCGAATAACAGCGATATAAATGACTCGTATCTATGGTATAGCGAGATAGCGGGCGCTACCCGTGGTTCGTCATCGGTGCATCGTATAGTGTCGTTCGGAGGAACACGCGAGTCTAATTACGACGGTCGCACAGCAGGCGGTGTCGGCTACGCGTACGCGCTGGTGGACGCGGGATCGTGTATTATAACGAACACGTACAACGGCGAGCCGCTCACGCTTACAGCAGGCGACCGCAGCCATTGGATAATCGGAGACCACGACGCCAGCAGTATAAGCAACCGTATTTCTGTGACCCGAATGAACTCGTCCTACGGCAAGTACCACGTTTATCTGCAAATTGATTGGTATATACCGGAAGAGCTGCAGACTAAGGATTTCTATATTGGTCTGAACGTGCGCGATTACTATGTAAAGAACAATAACTTGCATAATGCTTATTGGTGGCAGTGGGGTACGAAGTTCTACGGTGGTGATACGCCTCAGTCCCCGCAGTTATTTGAGCCGTATTTCTATAGTGTAGCCGCAGAGGGAGTCGGTTCGCTTGGTATGGCGGCGGTGCAGTACATGACTTACCAAGACCCGATCTCGTATCACACCTCGCTCAATCCGACTCATGAGGTTCCGGCGACGGAGCGCAACTGCTCCATTGTGGTAGGGATGGAAGATACGGTTCAGGATCATTTCTATGCGGATTTCAATGTCTGGACGAACAAGGAAGCAGCGCAGTCTCAGCGTCTTCAGTCGAATAAGGTGATGATTCCAGCCTACCACAAGATATATGATTTCGCGGTGTCGGAAGTGCTCAATGCGCAAAACGGCGCCACGGGAGATGTGAATATCGAATGGCAGACGCGCCGTCCGGAGGCGCAAGATATCATGGAGTCCGACGTGTTCGAGGTGCAACGTGCTACGATGTCCGACTTCTCTGATGCGCGCTCGATAGGTGTGCTTCCGCTGATGGCAGATAGTGCCAAATATCAATTGACGGACGAGGCACGCAATGTGTTGCAGCTACTCAAGTCCGATACTATTGCTCGCGATGAGCAGTTGCATATGTCCATGACAGAGCGTAATATCGAGTTGGGTGAGGAAGGCGGTTTCAATGCGCGCATTGATGCCACGATGTCGTCAGACTTTGTTGTTCCGGGAGTACCGCTATACTACCGCGTTCGTCGTGCTTCTGCTGCCACATGGGGATGGTATGAATCGCCATATATGGCGCAGTCTTATCTCGTTAAAACCAATTATCTGGCTCCGCTGGCTCAGGAGCAGGTTCCTTATAGCCTCGACCCTGATTTTGACAAGAACAGGTTAGTGCATTTCTATTTCCGGCTGGATAATAGCGAGATTCATACGCATATACCCACCATCGATGAAACAGCATTGAAATACACCGTCGATTTGTCTTCCGTGTCAGGAATCAATGTGCCCGTTAAGATTGTGCATTCGCCAACTCTTCCTGACGAAGTGACTTTTACAGCCTACCAGACCTATAAAGGTGCGGAGACCATGATCCCATATACCATCGACGGCAAGACGATGACGCTTAATGTGCCGGTAGGAGCTAAGATTACCATCAAAGCCAGCGCGCCTGGGACAACCAGACAGATTAGTTTTGATGTGCCTGCGCGGGGCAAGACGGTGAACGCCGAAATCCATTATACCGACATAGTCAATGTGCTGGTGTATTCCATAACGTCTGAGGAGGAGAATCTAATCAGCGAAGAGGAGTTATTTGCGCTGATGGCTCCCCATTGGGACGAAGCGGCATTGAAGGCAGAGCTCTACCCCAAATGGGTAGAAAAGGTGAAACCCATCATTCCGGACGGGCGCTGTATATGGGACCGCAATGCAGATCTTATTCTGGAGCGCAAGCTTATCGACACAGGAATTACATACGAAGTGCGCGTGCCGAAGGATAGTATCGTTCTCCAGGCGGATGGGTCGTATCTCGTCCATATGACGGATGTGGCGAATTACAGCTGCACGCACTATGCTTACTCTGTGCGTATTGACCAAACCAATGCTTTGCTCCAAGTGCAAAATCCTTCGCAGTTAGAGCCTATTGCCCTAATCGGGCCCGATCTCTACACGAGTTCCTCAGCCGATATTGCTTCGTTTGAGGCGACGGACGGTACCGATAAACGCGGTGTCATCTTAACATGGCAGCCGACAGCGGGTTCGATTGATTATTATACGCTTGAGCGCCGTATTGAAGGCTCCGGTGCATCGTTCGACACCTTGACCGTGACGGACGTAGAGGGCTATTTCGATGAGCATGGTAATGGGCATGTTGTTACTCCGGGTACGGCATACGAATACCGCCTCTCTACCCATTATACGTGCAATGGTGTTACGACGGTGCATACGGCGACAACAATAGGTAGTCGTTCACCTTATGGTGCTATCTCAGGTCGTGTGCAGTACGAGGACGGCAGCGGCTGTTATGGTGTGACCGTCACGCTCTCTCAGGAAGGCAAAGAGGATATTAAGCTGCAGACCGACGAAACGGGTGCATTCCTGTTTGACAGCCTGCTCTACGGCATATCGAAGACATACGCCATTACACCTACAAGCCAGACCGCGCAGTTCGTTTATGAGCACACTTCTTCGCCTATTGCTACTATTACGCTTACAGCGGATAATAACGTGGCGGAGGACCTCACGTTTAACAATATCTCCTCCGTGCGCTTCACCGGACGCGTGCTCTACAAACTATCGTCCGTGCCAGTACGCGATGCGAATATGCTTCTCAACGGCAAGATCGTGAAGAAGAGCGGTGAGCCTGTTAAAACCGACGTGTCCGGTAACTTCAGTATCAGTGTGCCGCTTAACTCCGCTTTCACGCTGCAGATAGTTAAGGAAGGTCACGGTTTCGAGGGCGATGGTTTCGTGCGCATTGACGGTGACAGCCTCTTGACGCTGAGCAAAGCGCTGGACGGTGTGCGTGTATGGGACACGACGAAAGTGCGCCTCACGGGACGTATTATCGGTGGTCTTGACCAAGCGGCACTACCGCTCGGACAAGGACTGAGTCGTAACAACCTCGGTGATCATATCCAATTCGTTCTCGAACTGGAGGGAGATAATATCTCTTATATCGTTCGTGACCCGGATGACCTCACGAGAGATACCTTGGAGTATCAGGTTGGGGAAACGAAAGTGCATTACCAACACAAACGCATCATTATTGAACCCGATCCGCTGACCGGTGAATACGAGGCAGACTTGTTCCCCACCAGATACAAGGTCATCCAAGCTTCCGCACAGGGTTATGCCACACTCTTCGCGCAGGGTAAAACCAGCGAAACCATCGACTTGAGCAAAGCAGAACCCGGCAGCTTCTCCATCACCTACCGTTCGCCAATAGAGGTGACGTATAAACAAACTCTTTACGGCATGGATTATGACTACTACGGCATCAAGACGTGGAAGGCGCAAGCGCTGAACGGAGAGAACGTGGAAGTAGCAGTAGCAGAGCAAGACTCGACCGGCGAGTGGCATTACCTGTTCGGAGCACCTGTCTTTAACGCAGGTCGCTATCAGTTCCGCGTCTCCGCACATGAAGATTATTACTACAATAACGACCGCTCCCGCAAGCCTGATGTGGTTTATCTCAAAGGTGGTGAACTTAAGATATACAACGGCATGCGCGAAACAACAGATGTCAGCACCGTGCCGTTAGATTCCAAGGGCTCGGCGTTAGTGAACGTCGTGTTTGACCATGTGACCTTTGTTCAGTCGGGAGAGGACGCGCTTCATGCGTTGGACTTCAGCGTGGAGAGCGAAGGTGAGTATGTCAATTCCGAACCGCTCCGAGCTTATGTCTTAGGCGCTGTGGAGAAAGCAACCGATATCTTAGAGATGGATACCACTGAAACAGGTATTACGCTCCTCGATATCCTGCGCGACCCTCCGGGAAGTCAATCCTATGCGTACCTCGAGAAAGGTACCAACTACCACGTGAGCTACAAGGAGTTATATAACTATCGTTTCGGAGCTTATCTGCATTTTACGTATGGTAACGACGCGCGGTATTTCGTCGGCACTTACGCAGGCTCACCTGCAGCCGGCGTCAGCACTGGAATCATCAATTCGATAGGCGAACTATCCAATTGGGATTTGCCTATTGCAGTCCAGTGGCATGGATCGAGTGAAGCGTCTTATTCCTTCACAACCAACGAGCGCATCGAGACGGGAACAGACCCTCTGCATGTAGGCAGTGCGGGCGATGTCCTTATCGGCGTGACCAACGGCGTGATGACGTCCAAAGCGGACGCTTTCCGCATCGTTGACTCCGTTTCGTACGAGATGCTCAAAGGGCAGATTGATAATAAGAACGTTCGCGTTGTGCAGCAAGGTGTCAGTGCCGACGGCAAACCGTGGTATCTCATGCGCACCGAGGATGTGTTGCTTAAGCATGCCATCACCTCGTCCTTCGCATACTCGCAGTTCCATATCCTTTCCTCCGTTATTCCGGAACTCTTATATCGCCGCAACAGTCTCTTACTGACCAGTTCGCGCGATGAGGCAGTGGCAGCGGCGCAGGCGACGAACCAACCCGTTTATTGGAGCACTGTTCCTACAGACTCGCTCTCCTTTGGCGAAGAAGGTTCATACGAAATCATTACGCCGCAGGGCTATAGCGCGGTCGTTTTTGACCAAGTACATCTGTGCAATAAAGCCGTAGACAACTGGATTGGCGCCATAGCTACCAACGAGGCGGAGAAAGTAAAGACACAGGGCGATCAGCCGCTGCAGACGATATCCATCAATGGCGGCCTCACCCAGAGTTATACCGAGTCGTACGAATATTCCAACTTCCGCTCCGCTTATTTCGCTATGCCGTGGGATAATCAGGATGGTTGGGGCATCAACTCTACCTCTGGACGCTGGGGAATAGGCGCAATGGGCTTCTCCACACGCGTGGTCGGTAATATCTTCCGCGGAATAAATTACCAGATGTTGGTCAAGCACCTGCGCTACGCATATACCGCAGCCTCAACCGGTGTTGACCCCGGCAAATATGTGTCCACGATGGTCGGCGGTATGAAGTTCGACTTCAACTTCGACCCCATTATGGAGATTGGTTATAACCTCTTGCCGGAGCCTACAGAGACCATTGGCTCGAGCAAAACAACGGGTTACGTCATTGCGCCTGACCTCACAGAACATCTCACCTTAGCGGTCTATAAATCCCGAACCGACGACTTCAATAAAGAGGCATCAGAGACGCGTATCGACGCCCATAATATCGATGAGGACAATCAGGACTTGCACCTGTTTGGTTCGCTTATGTACCGCACCTTAGGCGGTGCTACCCGTTGCCCGTGGGAAGATGCAGACTCCACTGTCTTCTACCGCGCCGGAACACCGCTCGATTACGGAACGCAACGGATTGAGAACCCGCAGATTGTAATCAATCGACATGATATCAGCAATGTGCCGCATGACCAAACGGCTAAGTTCACTATCACTATGTGGAACGAAATCGATGAGCAAAGCGGTTTGGCAAGTGGATGGCAGATACCATTCACACTCCGTATCAACGATACCATTCCTACCAACGGAGCTACTATCCTCATCGACGGCATGCCGCTCACCGACGGACGACAGTTCCGTTTCACCGGCTCAACACCTATCGTCAAAGTGCTCGAAGTGCGCGCAGGAGATGGCTATGACTATGAGAACATCAACCTCATCCTTGAGTCTGAGTGTATGCCATGGATCACCTTCCAACAACTACGCCTATCCGTGCACTTTATGCCGGTAAGCTGCCCGGTTAATATCTCACTCCCGTCCGATAAATGGATCATGAATACACTCTCACCACAAGATGAACGAGGCTATTATATGCCAATCAATATAGATGGCTTCGACGTCAACTACGATAACTTCGACCATATCGAACTGCAGTATAAACTTGCTTCGCAGTCCAATGACGCATGGGTTAACCTCTGCTCTTACTACGCCGAGGACAGTCTCTATCAGCTCGCTTCCGGTACTAAGGCGATGATCGAGAATGGAAAGATAGAGAATTTCCGTTTCTACGGCGAGCGGGATCCGATAGAGCAGCAGTACGACCTGCGCGCGGTTTCCTTCTGCCGGCATGGGTCGGGATTCATCACCAGGTCCTCCGCCGTCTTGACCGGTATCAAGGATACCCGCAACCCGCGCGTGTTCGGCGAACCCGAACCCGCTAACTCCATCTTGGGAGTGGGGGATAACCTCAAGCTGCGTTTCAATGAAGCGATTGCCGGAAACTACCTCGATGAGGATAATAACTTCCAGGTCATCGGCATTACCAACGAGACTGGCATCACCACCGATGTGTCGCTCCATTTTAACGGAAATGAAAACTCCTACGCCGAATCCAAAGTGATGCGATCTTTGGTCGATAAATCTTTCACCGTTGACATGCTCGTCCGGCCTACCGACCCGGCGAAGGGTGGGTTCCTGTACTCCTATTATTCCGAGGAGGGCAAGTCCTTATTCCATATCATCATGCAGAATAACCGCCTTGCGGTCATGTCCAGCATAGGGACCCAAATATCCTTGCCTTTCCCCGAACCGGTAACCGCCTTTACGCGCATCACAGTGGTCTATGACATAGAGCAGCATAAGATGCGTTTCTACGCCGGTACGCAGGATATCACGAACCCCAACTCACCAGCCTTTTGGCCCGATGTGCCGCTGGTTAGAGGCGGTGCTCCAATCTGTATCGGTAAAGGCTTTGACGGCAATATCATGGAGGTACGCCTCTGGTCCAAAGCCCTCACTCAGGAGGAGATTGCCCTCACCCACATGCGCCGTCTTACCGGATACGAGAAAGAGCTTCTGGCATACTATCCTATGGATGAAGGATTAGGCAATACGATTGCTGACAAGGCCAATGGCGCTACGCTCTATACGTACGGATCGGCATGGGAGCATCAGGAAGGTATATCGTTCCATCTTACTGCCGGTCAACAGGCGCGTCTCGACGGTAATCTCCTCTCCCGTTCCGCAAAACAGGACGAGACGATAATGCTCTGGTTCAAGACCGGGTCCGCCATAAGCACCCTCTTCTCCGCCGGACGAGCGGACAGCAAGCACGGCACGGAAATCGCCTTTATGAATGGCGGCATGTTCTTCCGCAACGATAGCAACTCATGGCCTATAGCCGGTTCTTATACCGATAATGAATGGCACCACCTTGCCATCGCTATCAACCGTACTTACAACAATGCCGCTATCTATGTGGACGACCGGCTCCTCCAGACTATCAATGCCTCCAAACTTAGTGCCGTCTCCGGGGCTATGTACCTCGGCGGTAACGGTTTTGAGGGCAATATAGACGAGTTCGCTATCTTCGAGCAAGCTCTTCCCAAATCGATGTTGGAGTCCTTCGGTACTATGGCGCCTGTCGGCGATGAGATGGGCCTGATTGCATACCTGCCCTTCTCGGAGATAAAGGAGAGTAGTAGCGGTATTTACGAGCAGATCTTCTCCGTCAATAACCAGCATATCTTCAAATCCCCCGACGGTCAGACCGTCCATAAGATTCAACCCCTCATCCTCGCCATGGAGGATGGCTCCGATATAGCTTCGTGCGCTGATAAATCGCAGTCTGCGCCCGTCCATAACCAAGGCAAACTGACGAAGATGAACTTCGACTGGGCATTCAATAATGACGAACTGCTCGTCAATCTTAACATGCTCGATCGCGAGATTAACAAACAGACCGTCTATATCACAGTTCGCGATGTCGAGGACCTCAATGGTAACCCCATGCTCTCGCCCGTCACCTGGACCGCTTTCATCGACAAGAACCCGCTCAAATGGGAAGAGCGAACCATTAAAATTCACGCGATTTATGGCGAGGAGACGAAATCGGAGTACTATGTCACACGCATCCTTAACTACTCCGGTAAACGGCATCAATATACGATTGAGTCCTTGCCTAACTGGCTCTCCGTCGATGATGCTTACGGCGTAATTAACCCCACGGAGGAAAAATATCTCTCCATGGAACTTAATACCGAGATGGCGCCGGGTGTCTATGAAGATATTATCTATCTCACCGACGAGAACGGCTTGTCCGAACCGCTCCGTGTCGAACTGACCATTGAGGCTCTCCCGCCATATGAAGCGCCGGATAAGACGAAGTTCAACTATAATATGTCCGTCTGCGGTACGGTGATGATTGATAATACCTACGATTCGGACGGAAATGATATTGTCTATGCTTTCTATAATAACGAGTGCGTCGGCATGGAGCATATCTCTTTCAATAAGGTGGCGAATACATCCGAGCTATACCTGACCGTTTATGGAACGGACCACATGACTAATAAACCCATCCGCTTCCAGCTCTGGCAGGCGTCCACCGGTAAGGTATATGACCTTTCACCGGATCGTAACATTTACTTCGCTCAAGGCGCTGTCTATGGTTGTGGAGATGGTAATCCCGTCCTCCTGACTACCGTCGGTACTGAGCGCCAGACCATTATCCTTCAACCCGGATGGAACTGGACCTCTTTCAATCTCGATCTCCGGCAGTACGTGGCGAAAATAGCGAATATCATGACCGCAAATGAACCATGGTCGGAAGGAGACCTCATTAAGAATCCTGCTACACGCCATTTCGTGACCTACTCCGAAGAGCGCGAGCGTTTCATCGGTGACTTCGACTACCTCCGCTATATCTATACCTATATGATCTATACCCCCAATGGCAATACGATACATATCAGCGGTAATAATCTGCCGGCGGATTCGATGTACATCACCGTTCGAGGGGATGGGCGATGGAGCGCGATGCCCTGTCTGTTGAAACAAGTGACTACGGTTACGGATGCCTTGGCGGACTATTATGATAAAGCAACGCCCGGAGATATGATTAAGGCGCACGATAACTTTGCCTACTTCTCGGAGAATCATAGATGGGTAGGAAACCTCTCTGTCCTCCGCCCCGGCGAAGGCTACTTCTTCCGCCGCATGGCACCGGGCAGCGTGGATATCCGATTCTTCGACAAACCGAATAATGCACCTGTGAGAAAATCCGCTTCCCTTCAGGGGCGGTCGGAAGAAGCTTCCTTCCACGCTTCCTCTGCAACGAACATGACGATGATCTGTAGAGTTGAATGTATGAAGGAGTTAGGGAATGAAAGAGTGAAGGCATACATCGGTTCCGAACTCGTCGGTGTGGCAACGAAGATAGATTCGCTCATCTTCCTGACCATCCAGAGCGATGCTGTAGGCGCTCCTATAGCGTTCCGCACAGAGAACGGGAAGGGGCTTAGTCCTATCGACCCGTCGACCTTCCGACCTCTTGATATCAATTACACACCAGACTGTCATCATGGCTCTGTACAATCGCCGATTGTCCTGACTCCCGGAGACAACCGCGTCTTTAAAATCATAGAGAACAACCACGTAATAATTATCCGAAACAATGAAAAGTATAGCATCACAGGTTCTAAATTACCGTAATTTTAGTAAACTCATCCTTTGCGCCCTGCTGCTTTTTGCAGCGGGCTGCAAGGATAAGAACGAGCCCACATCCGAGCCCACCTCTGAGCCCACCTCCGACCCACAGTCTATCGTAGGTGATCTGCCCGTGCCCGCATGGACACCTGCCATGGAGTACGACATGACCTCTTCGATGACCCTCATCGTGAAGGTCGATCTCTCAATCACTTATCCCGAGCAGGTTGCCTCGATAGGATGGAACACCTCGCCGAACGACCTGCTCGCAGCATTTGACGGAACGAATTGTATAGGCGTTGCAAATTGCCAAGACGGCTTGTTTTTCCTATATGTTACCGCGCCGAAAGACGGCAACCAGCTCACGCTGACCTATTACTCCGCGCAGTTGAAGAATCTTTTTGATGCGGCACAAACCATCTCCTTCCATAACGATGCCATCATCGGCTCCGTTGCTGCGCCTTTCACTCCCAAGTTTACGAAACATTAACCGCGTAGCGCCTTAAGGGGTGTTTTGTAATATTCAATTGCCAATTTTTTCGAATATACGAGAAAGTTGGCATTTTTTTTGTTTATGTAAAAAAAAAGTTGTAACTTTGCGCCGATTTTCGCGTGTGTGCCGCTTATGTATGCATATATGTACGAGACCGCAGACAGAAAATGAAGTTAATAAAAAAATAAATAAAAAAGATATGATGAAAAAAGTTTTTAAAGTTTTAATGATGGTACTCCTCGTGCTGTTTGTTGGAGTGGGGAGTGTGTGGGGACAGGAAACGTCAACCATTTATCTTGCTTCGCTGAAAGCTCAGACAGATCCGGCTTCTACCGGTTCAGGTCAGGTGAAACTGACTTGGCTGGATATTACGGGCAAGCCGATGGTAAATTCGATTGCAGTAGGGGCGCAGGGATTAAATCCGACTAATCCCGTAGGTCCGGCAGAGACGGCACAGATGGTGGCCGGCACGATGATTGCCATTGAGGGTACGGAAGTGGCTAAGGAAATTGGCGGCACTGGTTCGCAAATCTATATGACCTCCGTGGTCTATTTTCATGCAGAGGCAGAACCGGCGGATGGTTCGTATTTGGCCGATTGGACCTTCACTGACCCGCAAATCACTCGGATGACCGGTGAAATGAATCCGGCAAATCCGATGGGTGACGGAAGCGAAGAGAGACCTTATAGAACGCCGTGCTTCAAGGTGCTTCCGAAGTTGGAGAATAGCGCGGCTTATCCAAGTATGGAGGTTTATGCTAAAGTTGCGGCAGTTACTGCTGATCCGAATAACATCTATGCCTTGTTCAGCAAATATTTGCTTTCTAACCCGGTGGCAACTAATGCTGTTTTAGAGGCTACGCCGAACGCCGAGGCTAATCTTACAGTGACGGTGGAAATCAATGGTGAAGCGGCTTCGTTGGATGCAGCGGATTTCGCTACCTTTACGTTTACCAATAACGGTAGCGGCGAGTGGGAATACGACTTGGACGCGGCTTTGGCGGCAAAAGAAGTGGTTTCTGCGCAAAAGACGCGTATCACGATTCCGGTAACTTATACATACAAGAATACCGGTTTCGGTCTTAAGAATACCACGATGACCATCAGCATGGCTGGCACAAGTCCTTCCACGCTGAACGTCAATCTTTCCGTGAATGCCTTGGATCCGGGGCGTCCGGAAGCTTTCTGGTTTGATGGAGAAACTGAAAAAACATCAGGCAACTTGTCGAATATGTTAGCTGTTAATATCGGCAGTTATGCGAAGCCGATTCTTAAACTCAATAAGCCGGTGGCTACCGATCTTACTTTCTCGGGCAAGGATTTTACATTGGATTTGAACGGTAATACCACGCAGGCCATCACCGTTTCTGGCGGTAATGTAACGATTGCGTTTAGCAAGTATGGTGGCTCGGCAACGTCATTGGAAGTAAACGGCGGAAAAGCCATTCTTAATGGTGGTACATTCGGCACGCTGACAGTTGGTGCAAGTGGTACAGTAGAGCAGAATGGTGCTACTATTACCGGCGCTGCAACCAATAATGGTTCGCTGACCACTACAGAAGGAGCTTTCAACGGCGGTTTGACATCAAGCAAAACATTGGTCATGAACGGCGGTACGTTCAAGGGCGAAACTGCTGTAACGATTAGTGGCGGTACGGCAGCTATCAATCGCGGCGACATAAGTGGTACATCTCTCGGTTTGAAAGTAACTGGTGGTACGGCTACTGTAAAGAAATTGGCTGCAATTACGAGTGAAGGAGATTATGATTATTCTGCAAAACAAGAAAGTTCTGGTACACTGAACGTGGAGTGTGGTAAGTTCGGAAAACCGCTGAATGGTACCGTCAACTTCACTTCCGGCTTCTTTAAAGATCAGAACTATGGCGTTTCTGCCGAAGGTTATACAGAGATGCTTATTTCTGCCGGTGTGGAGTATAATGAAGGTTACCGCTATTTCTTGGGTACAAGTGAATCTGCGTTGGCAAACGGTGTGGGCGTCTGCCGTATAGGAACCACCTCCTATGCAAGATTGGAAGATGCTATCGCTTATGCGAACAACAATCCGTTGGTAGAGAACATCGTTATCTTCATGACGAATGACTATACCTTGCCTGCCGGTTACTATACACTGCCGGCGAATGCAACGATTGTCGTTCCTATGAGTGACTCTCAGGAGAAAGAAGTAAACATGACTGCTCCGCGTATCATCTTCAATGATGTTAATAACACGACTCCATACACCTCCATTCAACCGACTGAGTTCCGCCGTTTGACTTTTGCAAGCGGCGTGAATATGGATATGTTCGGAGATATAGAGTTGACTTGTTCTCAATACGCCAGCAACGAGGCATATACCGCACAGCCGGTAGGTCCTTATGGCCGTCTGGTAATGGAAGAGAATAGCCATATCACCTTACAGTCCGGTTCGGAATTCCGTGCTTGGGGATTCGTAACCGGCAAGGGCGAGATGGATGCGCGCCGTGGTGCCAAGGTGCGTGAGATGTTCCAGTTAGGTGACTGGAAAGGGGCATTTACCTCTGTGGAAATTACCGGTATGGCTCCAAATATTGTGGCGGATCATAGCGATAAGAAGATTTTCCCTGTAACCCAATATTTCATCCAGAATATCGAATCCCCTGTGAAATACCACCCGGGCGCTGTCCTATCTACTTCAGCTACCGTGTCGGAGGGTTTGTTGCAGATGAGTGTTTCTATGGGTGCACCGGATATTACTATTGTCGGCGTGAGTGGTCAGCATCAGGCTATTTTCTTGATGGACCAGATGGCGGATGCAGACAATACATGGGTGCGCAAATGGTATGATACGGAAAATGATATCCAGGTATATGATGTTAATAGTGCCGCACATATCGGTTCTATGGTCCTGGATATGGGTGATATCAACTTGTTAACGTATGGTACGGTGCCTGTTCGTTTGAATTCAGCTCATTTTGATCTGCCCCTTACTTCGAACTTCAAGATTCACTTGCTTTCCGGTTCGATGGACTTCCTGCAGAATACCAGTTTGCTTCCAGGTGCAGAAGTAGAGGTGGATAAAGAAGCTACGGTTAGTGTGGCAATGAACAACGCAGAAAAAACTGCTTATGATGCATGGGTGGCTGGAGGAAAACAAGGCGACGCCCCAGTGTCCTATACAGGTGCACTCTATGTCTATGATGCAGAGGATTGGAATAAATATGCTTACTGCAAAGAGTATGATTTTGATGGCGACCAGATGGTTACGGGTACTGCCTATACCAAAACCGTGCGTTATGCACCGAGTTGGAACGGACGTCCGAACGTGCGTGATGAGCAGACATGCCCTCCCGATGCAGCCATCAACGTACATGGTACATTCACGACTGCTACGGGATTTGTGTATTGTTCGGAGCATGGTGCAAATATCTTCTCTTCGAACGAAGATGCCGGTACGTTTATCTTTAACGAAGATGCAGCAGAGGCGGGCACAAGAACCGTTTATAATGTAAAGGGAAGCGGTACTTTTAAAGATTTGACTTTCTATCCCGCTAAATTGAAAAATGGCGTTGAAGACCCTGCCTTCGCGAATACGAGCACTGCTCAGGAAGGTGATGCTTATTGCTATACGGATAATAAGTGGAATATCTTCAAGGTAGATGCAAATGACAATTGTTTTATGGTAGATGGTTATGGCACCTATTATGCAAAACCGCAGGAGTATGTAGCCATCAATGCTACTAAAATTATGGATGGTGATGATTTCGTGGAAATCAAAGGTAACGCTGATCATACCTACAGCGATGCTGCCGGTGCAGGCCGTCTGTTCATTTTAATGGAAGGTTGTCAATGGTGGGAAGTAGAGAATGTGGATAACCTTTACCACTGTATCCATCCGCAGAATGACACCTATTACTATTGGGATGAGGATAGTGAAATGTGGAAGGAGAAAAAATACACCATCACATGGAAGAACTGGGATGGTACGGAGATAAAGTCCTATGACTATACCAATCCTAACGTGCCGTCTGAAATCACTTATGATGTTACTTATGGTACGATGGCTGAGTTTTTAGGGGCCAACCCGACGCGTGAGTCGAACATTGACTATACCTATGACTTCACCGGTTGGACACCGGCGCTTGGACCGGTGACAAGTGATGTGACCTATACGGCTACTTATACGGAGAAACCGCGTAAGTACACGATTATCTTCCAACAGGAAGGTGGTGTAGAGATTGAACGCCAGTTCTTGACTCATAACGAAGTACCGGTATGTGAGAATACCCCGACCAAAATTGGCCATACTCTTGTATGGAGTCCGGCAATTGCAGCAGTAACAGGCGATGCAAAATATACCGCGACATGGCTTGAGAATCCGCCAACGGAGTATGAGGTAACGTTCTATGATTACAATGGTACATTGATTCTTCAACAAGGTAATGTAGCAGTCGGTGATATGCCTACGTCTCCGGTCATCATAGATGGTATCCCAACCGGCTCAGAAGGCAAACCGGCTACGAGCGAGTTTACCTACGTCTTCGATCATTGGTCGCCGGCATTAGAAGAAGTATCTGCAACCAGCATTAAGTCTTATACCGCTGTTTATCGCGAGGTAGCAAAGAAATATACCGTTATCTTCCAAAATGAAGACGGTAGCGAGATCGAGCATCATGACTATTCCTATGGTGAGACGCCGGTTTGCTCTGCAACACCGTCGAAGCCGAATACGGCACAATATACATACGGATTCGCATGGACACCGCAGATTGGAGCTATCGTAGGTGATGATGTTGATCCGGAAACTCCGATAGTTTATAAAGCATCATTCCCTGCAATGCTTAATAAATATACGGTGAAACTGCAATCAAATAACGAGGCGGTATGTTCCTTTATCGGTGCAGGAATTTATGATTATGGTACGAGTGTAAATATCGCAGCCGTTGTAGAAGAAGGTTACGTGTTCGTCCGTTGGCAGGAAGATGGTAATACGAATGCTAATCGCGGTTCTGTGCCAGTTAATGGAGATATTACCTATACGGCAATTGTGAAGGAAACAGGTGAAGATCTCTCTAATATAGTAGCTGGAAAGAACGATGAACCTATAACCATCACGGATGGTCAAAAAGCAATGGATCTGACTATTACTTCGGATGGTGAGCATTCGGGTCAGATTATCAATGCCAATAAACTGACGTTGCGCGGTGAGGCTAACTTTGATTTGGCTATCAATGCACAAGCACGTACGTGGTATGCGGTAGCTGTTCCATGGCAGGTTGAGGTTAAAAATGGAATCTTGGTTGGTGGAGCGCGTCAACGCATTAATTCGGACTTCTATCTCTTGTCGTACAATAGTGCAGAGCGCGCTGCAAACGGTCCTTCGTCAGCATGCTGGACGTTTGAAAACAATAGTACAATTATGCAGCCGGGTAAATTATATATGATTTATTTGAACCGCGCTGCGGCTACGATTCGTTTCCAGAAAAAAGCGCAAGCTCCGATTCTCTCTGAGCAATTGAACGTGCAGGAATATGCGTCGGCAACGGAAACGGATGCCAACTGGAACGGTATTGCTAACCCCGCGCTCTATCATGCATACATAAATGCAGGTTCAGAGACGTATGGAACAGCAAACTTTGGCCAGCGATATCTGCCTGCGTCTGACAGTTATGAAGCCGTTAATATGAAGACTACCGAGTTTATCGTTGGACAGCCGATATTTGTACAAGTAGTGGCAGGAAAGACGGTGATAGCAGAAACAGATAATGGTAGTTTCTCTGCTCCGGCACGTAAGGCGAAAGTGGATAACTCGTACTACGAGGTACAGATCTCCAACGGTGAGCGTTATAGCGATCGAATCTATATCCAGTCGATGGAGGATAAAGAAGATCGTTACAAGATTGGTCTTGACCTGTCGAAGGCCGGAACGAGTAGCAAGGTGGCACAGATGTGGGTCAATCGCTACGATACCAAACTTTGTGTGAATACCACGGCTCCGGTCGGTACATCTGCTATGTATCCGTTGGGCATTCAGGTTCCGGCTGATGGTGAGTACCAGATATATTCAGCAACTGAGATGCAGTCCGGTCAGGAACTGTATGTGACGCTGAACGGTCACGCTATCTGGAACCTTGCCTTTGGCCCGTACACCGCTTCGCTGAAGAAGGGTACGCATAACCAATACGGTTTGAAACTCGTTCAGAAAGCTCCGGCTATCACGACGGGTGTAGAGAATGCTGAAGAGGTCAATGGTGCGAATGGTGTTCGTAAGGTGCTCATCGACAATACAATCTATATCATCCGCGACGGTGCGGTTTATACGATCAATGGTCAACAAGTAAAATAATACACGCGATATGAAAAGAGATTATGTAAGCCCCCTGTTGGAGGTAAGTCAAGTGAATTTTGGTGCGGCATTATTGGATGGTAGTACTCCCCAAACTCCCGGTAACCCTGCTCCGCCGAAGAAAGATTTGTTCTAGTAAGAAGAACCCTGCACACACGTTGGGCAGGGTTCTCTTGTATTATAACCAGCCGGAAAGAAATAATTATGTAAAAATCACTAAAAAGTGTGAATTTATTTGCACATATGAATAAAAAATAGTACCTTTGCGTCGAAAATCACAAAATAGTGTGAAAATGGTGAGCAGATTAGGAGTGTACATAAAAGGTATTTATGCCGGAGAACTCGAGAAAAAAGGTGCCCAGAGTTATGTGTTTACCTACGATGAGGCATATAGGACAGATAGCGGTTTACCGGCTTTGTGCCTGAATATGCCGAAGTCACAAGCCGTATATGAGTCGGAGCGATTGTTCCCGGTGTTTGCGAACATGTTGGCAGAAGGGTACAACCGGAGATTGCAGTCCAGGACGATGCGGATAGATGAGAATGATGATTTTGCGTTGCTTGCAGCAACAGCACAATACGATACCATTGGAGCGATAACCGTAAAACCCTTATAGGATTTCAAATTAATAAGAACAACGAAGAAAAATAAATTTGAAATCCTAAATTTGAAATCCTAAATAATCATATTCGATATGATTGATTACGACCATAAGACATTGGTGGATATGTTTGACTCGCAGAACGTGTCTCCGATATTGCCCTACGAGAGCATAGACGCAGATGTGGCAACGATAGAAGCGAGTACGCAAGCAAGCGGACGGATCTCGATATCGGGTGTTCAGCCGAAATATGCGATGGTGGTGGATAATGGCCAGTTGCGTTTTGCGCGTGAAGGCGAACAGGGACGGTACATATTGAAGATCGCGCCTATCGAGCCGCATATCATTGAGCGTCCGTGGGTGCCGATCAACGAATGGGTGACGATGCGGATTGCGGAACAGGTGTACGGTATTCCTACGGCAAAGAACACGTTGTGTTACTTCGGGAACGGTGCAGTGGCATATGTGACGCGACGGTTTGATGTACAGCCGGACGGATCGAAATGGTTACAGGAGGATTTCGCATCGATAGCGAATATCAGCAAGGATACGGACGGACCGGATTATAAGTACAACGCGTTGAGTTATTCGGAGTGTGGGGCGTTGATCGACAAGCATGTGAGTGCTGCGATGGTGGAGAAGTTGAAGTTCTTCCGGATCGTGGTGTTCAATTATCTGACATGCAATGACGATGCGCATCTGAAGAATTTCTCGCTCATGTCACCGGACGGACGGGACTATCGGTTGACACCGGCATACGACTTGCTGAATACGCATCTGCATTTGACGAATCCGCATATCTTTGCGCTGAGCAAGAACCTGTATCCGGGGATGTTGATCGATTGGACGCATTCGGTAACCGGTTCGTCGTTTGAGGAGTTTGGTAGGCAGCTTGGGTTACCGGCCAAGCTGGTGGAGAAGGAGTTGGACGGATTCCGTGCCGAGAAGCCGCAAGTGAAGACGATGCTGGAGCGTTGCGGATTGCCGGAGAGCCTTGTGGAGACCTATTATGATCGATACGACTATCGTCGCAAGACATTATCATTTAAATCCTAAATTTGAAATTTGAAACTTGAAATTTGAAATGACAAACCTCGGACAAATAATCAAAGCGCGTCGCAAGGAGTTGGGCCTGACGCAGAACACATTAGCGCTGTTGTCGCAAGTGGGCATCAACACGATTGTGTCGATAGAGCGCGGCTCGAAGTCACCGTCCATCGAGACGCTGACGAAAGTGGCAGATGTTTTGGGATTGGATGTGAAGTTGGAGGTGAAATAATAATGAGAATATTTTTATTTGAGTATATGAAACGATATCTATTGTTTTTATTCGTTGCTTTGGCGGCATTGGTTCAGGCGCAGGAGATGACGGTGGCGGAGCGGAATGCGGCGCAAGGGTTTAACGACACGATCGATCGCCTTGCTCCGGATTTCGTAACGGTGAGTCTTTGTGTTGCTGATCCGACGGATCAGAGTCAGGATTATTTGGGAATCACCGGACATGCTTTTCTGCGTCTCCAATGTCCTACCTTCGGGCTAGACTATTGTTTCTCTTATGAGAGCGAAAAAATAAAAGGCCAATTATGGGATTATATCACCGGCAAACTAAGAATGGGTATGCGTGCTGTTCCTACTCAAGAATATTTACAGGATTATCGAAATTGGAAGCGTGCCGTGCATGAATACCGTATCAACATGCCACCTGATGCCGAGCAACGTCTTTGGGAGCAGATGGATAATCACATGCTCAACGAGAAAGATATGCAGATGAATTTGATTAAGTTCGGATGTACGAATACTATTCTGCGTTATGTGGAGCGCGCTTTAGTTCCTCAGCAGATCGTATACCAGTGGCCGGAGAAATTCTTGACAGCGTCTGCTGCTCAGATAGCGAAAGAACATCTGGAGTGCTACCCGTGGACGCTGTTAGGGATGCGCCTGACAGCAGGAATGGAATATGACCAACTGACCACCCCAAAACAGAAAGTGATTTTCCCGCCGGACTTATTGGAAGTATGGTCGAATGCCACAATTAACGGAGAACCCATGTTGGCTTATATAGGAGATTTGGTGGAAGCCGAGCCGGTTGTCGCAGAGAGACCTTGGTTAACACCGCAATTATGCGGCATCTTATTGTTGATTATCATTGTTGGAGGAATAATATGGGCTATTATCCGTAAACGTAAATCCTAAATCTCCAATGTCAAATCTCCATTCTCAAATAAAGCGATATCCCCTTTTGCCTTTTTCGCAGCTTGTCTATGACATGACACGTTGGATGCCGAGTGTGTATCGGTTTCCGATGAATTATGTGTGGAAAAACGGAGCAAAGGATGCTGACCGTATCGAGAAAGCTGTGCGTATGGCTTTATCGAACCATCCTGTTTTCCAAATGCACACGGATTGGAGGGGGCGTCAGTATGCCGCACCGCTAAAGAACATCTTGCATGGCCCTTATCATGATATTGATTTTACGATAGATAATGAAGATGTTATTATTCGAATATATGCTAGCCGAATTTTAGGAGATGGGAAAAGTGCGGAGATCTTAATGGATGACATCCAACGGGCATATAAGGGATTGCCTTTGGAGCAAGATGATTATTGGGGGTATGTGGCGCGATATGAACAACAGAAGGAAGGAGCGCATTATCATCAATCGAAGGAATGGTTGATGAAGGAATTTGCAGACGAGAGAGTGCCTGTTCGCCCAACGATAGACCGACTATGGATGATAACGTTTTTGCCACCGAAGGCAGGTATTTATACGGATGACTATACTACTTTGCACGACCGGTTAGACCGTTTGAAAGAGGAGTCGTTCCTCTCATACGAAGGTATCTTCTCGCTTTGTACAGCCCTTGCTATCGCGGAGTATTGCGGTACGGATGAGGCGGCCCTTACATGGGCTTACGAAGGACGGGAACAACCGGAAGAACAACGTATCTTTGGTAGCCTGCATCGTGATATTCCTTTTCAGATAAATCATAAATCACAAATCATAAATCACAAATCGGATTTGATACGACAAGCTCGTAATCAAATCCGCCAAGGTATCGCCCATAGCGATTATCCCTATACGCTGACAGCACCTTATAATAACCGTTGGAATTATGCTGTCAATGTATTACGCGTGCCGGATTTAGAATATGAATCGAAGTATGCGTATGCGCTTTTAGATGTTGAGATTGTGGAGCATGCTGAAACGTTGCACTTGCGTTATCGTTATTCCGCTACCCATTATAAACCCGAATCGATCCGAAAATTTGCCGCATTAGTACATAAATATGTTGAATGGCTTATTAACTAAATATCCGGACTTGCACGAGTTGCTGGAAAAGGAATTGCAGCGCGCGGCAAAAGAGAATCCGCATTTGGAGACCAATCCGGTGCGGACGATAGCGCAGTGGCTTGCTTATGTGGAGCGTTTTGCGCATCTGATGCCGTGGCAAGCGATGGATGTAGGCGAAGATCATTCGTTTTTCCGTCGCATTGACCAGAACATCGGCTATTTCTATTTCCTCTTGGACCAGCCTCTGGATGTCCTTAAGGACAAGGGCTATATCTATCCCTCGCTTCAGTACGAGCCGCGCATAGCGCAATGGCTCAAAGAGTACAACATTGCCTGGGGCGAATGGCTCAGTGGTTCGGATAGTTGGAATGACGAATATTATCAACTCGCGCGCACGGACAAACGCTTCGAACTCGATACCGATCGCTACGAGTCGCCCGCTAACTGGCATTCCTGGAACGATTTTTTTGCAAGAAGATTGATAAATCCATACACCTTACACCATACACCTTACACCTTTATCAGTCCTTGCGACGGAGTTATCGCCGAAGAAGGACTGATAAAAACCGCGTCTATTGCCAACTGGCTTGATTTGTTGGGCGACAACCCGTATCGCGAGACCTTTGCAGGAGGCGAAACGACCCATATCGTCCTCGATGTCTTTGACTACCATCGTTTCCATATGCCGTGCGATGGTACGGTATTGGATTGTCGCACGATTCAAGGCATCCACGCCGGAGGCGGTGTCATCATCTGGGACGAAGAGCAGGGTAGGTATCGCTATGATCAATGCGGTGTGACGGATTTTCAAATGCTCGAGACGCGCGGCGTGCTCGTTCTCGATACCCATGACTTCGGCAAGATCGCCATCGTTCCCGTCGGTGTCCAACAAGTCAGTTCCGTTGTGTGGACATTTCCAAATCACCAATCACCAATCACCAATCACCAATTAACTCAGGGCACTGAGTTAGGCAAATTCTTGTTCGGTGGCAGCGACGTCGTTCTTTTCTTTGAACCCGGCCGTGCCCCGCGTATTACCCCCAAAACCATTAAGGTTGGTGATTCTCTAATTCGATAATCGAAAAAAATCCGTTTTATGATTAGTGTAATCGCGAAAAATTTAGTAAAAATTAGAAGTATTCGCGAAAATTTTAGTAAAAGAGGCGATTTTATTTGTTTATTCGCAAAAATTTCCGTATCTTTGCGGCGCAAAGGTATTTATTTTATATGAAACGATATGCATTAGTTACCGGTGCAAGCCGGGGAATAGGACGGGCAATTGCTATTGAATTAGCGAAAGACGGCTGCTCGATCCTCTTGAATTACAAATCCAATCATGCTGCGGCTCAAGAAGCCAAGCGCCTCATCGAGCAAGCCGGAGGCGAAGCAGAACTCATGCCCTTTGATGTCAGCCAACCGGATGCCATCAATGCCGCTTTGGACGTATGGTTTGCCTCCCATCCGGACGACTATATTGACGTACTGGTAAACAATGCCGGTATTGTGGATGACGAGATCATGCTGGCGATGGAGCCGGAGCAATGGCACCGCGTCATTGATGTGAACCTCAACGGCTTTTTCTATTGCACCCGCCGTGTGATAGAAGGCATGGTAGAGAATCATCACGGACATATTGTTAATATTTCGTCAATTAGTGGACAGGTTGGCTTTCCGGGGAAAGTAAATTATTCAGCTGCCAAAGCAGCAATTATAGGAGTTACGAAAACATTAGCAACCGAATTGGCTCTAAAAAAAATAACTGTGAATGCAATAGCACCGGGAGTAACAGAGACAGAGATGACTAAACATTGTTTAAAATATATGCCGGAACGACTAAGGGATGTTAAAGAAATTCCAATGCACCGTTTTGGTAAGCCAGAGGAAGTGGCTTATCTTGTTTCTTTTCTTTGTAGCGGCCGAGCAGATTATATTTCAGGGCAAGTAATAGGCATAAATGGGGCAGCATTGTAATAGAGAAAATATGAAACGATATGCATTAGTAACCGGCGCAAGTCGGGGAATAGGACGGGCAATTGCTATTAAATTAGCAAAAGACGGATGCTCCATCCTGCTGAACTATAAATCGAACCATGCAGCAGCAGAGGAGGCGAAGCGCCTCATCGAAGAAGCTGGAGGCGAAGCAGAACTCATGCCCTTTGATGTCAGCCAACCGGATGCCATCAATGCCGCATTGGATGCGTGGTTTGCTGCCCATCCGGACGACTATATCGATGTGCTGGTGAATAATGCCGGTATTCGCCGGGACGGGGTCTTCGTTTTTATGAGTGAGAATGATTGGCATGACGTGCTGTCTGCCACGACGGAAGGGTTCTTCTATATCACGCAGCGTGTGCTCTCAAAGATGATTTATGCGCGCAAAGGTCGTATAGTGAATGTGGTTTCCATTTCAGGAATAAATGGCACGTCCGGACAGACAAACTATTGTGCTGCTAAAGCGGCTATTATAGGTGCTACTAAAGCTCTTAGTAAAGAGTTGGCGGCGCGTAATATCACGGTGAATGCCGTTGCTCCGGGTTATATTTCGACAGATATGACGGCCGATTTGGATGAGGCGGAACTGAAGAAAACAATTCCGGCAGGGCGTTTAGGTACACCGGAAGAAGTGGCGCACTTAGTGTCTTTCCTCTGCTCGGATGAGGCATCGTATATAACAGGTCAGGTAATTAGCGTGGCAGGAGGATTAGGATGAGAAGAGTAGTGGTCACAGGAATGGGCATTTGGTCTTGCATCGGTAAGAACCAATCGGAGGTATGTGCGTCTCTTCGTGCGGGCCGTAGTGGTATCGGCTGTGACCCGGCACGTAAAGAATATGGCTACCATAGCCCGCTTACCGGAATTGTAGAGACACCGGACTTAAAACCATACTTGCATCGCCGCTTGCGTGTAGGGATGTCGCAAGAGGCAATGTATGCCTATATGGCTTCCCGCGAAGCATTCGAGCAAGCGAATATAGATGAGCAGTACCTCTTGGATAATGAGGTGGGCATTCTCTTTGGTAATGACAGTGCTATGCAATCCACCATTGAGATTCACGAGACGATGCTTGCCCATCATAATAGTGCAATGTTGGGAAGCGGCTATATTTTCCAGGCGATGAACTCGACGGTGAACATGAATCTGTCTTCCATTTTTCATCTGCGCGGTATCAACTTTTCTGTGAGTGCTGCCTGTGCCAGCGGAAGTCATGCTATAGGATTGGCTTCCATGTTTATTCGTCAAGGATTGCAAGATATGGTGTTGGTGGGAGGAGCACAAGAAGTGAACTACTATGCGATGTCGGCCTTTGATGCGCTTGGGGCTTTTTCTTCTCGCTTGGACGAACCGACCAAAGCCAGTCGCCCGTTTGATGCCGACCGTGATGGATTAGTGCCCAGCGGCGGCGCTGCGGCTCTTGTTTTAGAGGAATACGAGCATGCAAAAGCTCGTGGAGCAACCATCCTCGCGGAGGTCTGCGGATATGGATTCTCCAGTAATGGCGTGGGTATGTCTCAACCCAGTTGCGAGGGATCATTTATCGCGATGCAGCGCGCGCTGGATGACGCGCAAATGCCGGCCGATGATATAGATTATGTCAATGCGCATGCTACCTCTACCAAACAGGGGGATGAGGAAGAAGCCAAAGCGCTTACACGTCTGTTTGGAAACTCGCGCACCTGGATAAGCAGTACCAAATCGATGACCGGACATGAGTGTTGGATGGCGGGAGCAAGCGAAGCCGTCTATTCCATTCTTATGATGCAGCATAACTTTGTGGCACCGAATATCAATCTGGAGCGTATCGATCCGAGTGCAGCTTCGTTGCGACTCGCCCGACAAACGATAGAAACTCCCGTTCGTACTGTGCTTAGCAATAGTTTCGGTTTCGGCGGAACGAATAGTGCCATTATTTTACAACGCCTATAACGCATGAGCGAGCATCGCGACATATCTTCCTATATTCCACAACGGCCTCCGTTTGTATTCATTGATACGATTGAGGACATGAACGAGAAAAGTGCACGTACCTGCTATGCTATTCCGGACACTTGTCCGCTGCTCTCGGATGGAATATTGCCTTTATCGGGATTGATGGAAAATGCCGCGCAGACCTGTTCTGTCATCGCAGGAAACAGAATCGCATATCTTGGCGCGGTTAAACAAATGGAAGTGACGCGTTTCCCGCATGTGGGGGAAACTTTGTGTACGGAAGCGGTTGTGAAGCAGGAAATGCTGAATATTTCGCTTATCGAATGTATAACACGGATACATGGTGAAATAATTGCGACCACCACGCTTAAAATAGCCACAATGGATAACAATGCTGCGCAATAGTTTTTACGACATAGTGCATAGAGATCAGAATGTTTATATCATTCGTTTTAATGCGAAGCATCCTATCTTTTTAGGGCATTTCCCGGAACGTCCTATCGTGCCCGGGGCTTGTATCGTACAGATTGCCGAAGAACTGGCGGCTTTATCTTTTGGACATCCGATTCGCTTTACAGCTATTCGTGATTTGAAATTCCGCCAACCGATTACGCCGGATCAAGAAATATTGATTAGTATTCAGAAATCAACAGAACCGATATACAAGGTTCAATGTGCTGATTCTACGAAAGGAGAGTTAATGATTATTTCATTCAATGCATGTGGTGACGAAATGGAAGAAAAACCCATAAAAATATAAAAAAATCCGTTGAACACTTGCGTAAGTCGAAAAAAATCCGTAATTTTGCAGCAAAATTGAATGATCATGGAAAAAAATCCTAATGATTTGGCCTACCAGATACTGCGTGAAGTGGTGTTTGCCGGTGAAGATAAGAAGTCTTCGGCTGCGATATCGAAGTTATTGGAGCTCGGCAAGATCAGACGTATTGCTCCGAAGATCTACACAACGAACTTCGAAGCACAGGATGCAGATATCGTCAAGCGCAATCTGTTCCCCATCATCGGAAGGCTATATCCCGGTGCGATACTGAGTCATCGTACGGCATTTGAGTGCATGCCAACGAGTCAAGGGGATATCTATCTGACGTACAAATACACACGCAAAGTGAGTCTGCCGGGGATAACGGTGCATCTGTTGGAAGGTCCGAAATTGGATGAGCGGGATATACCGTTTGTGGATGGGTTATACATGGCTCATCAGGCTCGTGCCTACCTGGAGAACATGCAAGTATCGAAGCAGAGCAAGGGTGCGGAGAAATGTCTGAGTCAGCGCGAGATTGAGGAAAAGCTGGAGAAGATGGTGCGTGTGAACGGGGAAGAGGCGCTGAACAAGTTGCGTGACGAGGCTCGTGCTACTGCGGGACGACTGGGGATGGAACGCGAGATGGAGCGGTTGAGTCAGTTGATCAGTGCGATACTGAGTACGCACAGTTCGTCGATTCTGCAATCGCCACTGACTCTGGCCAGAGCGATGGGTGATCCGTACGATGCGGAACGGCTGGACCTGCTGCAGAATGCGTTTGCGAGTTTGGCGAATCATGAGTTCTGCAACGTGGAGAATAGGCAATGGGAGGACCGGGAGTTCCGGAACTTTGCGTTCTTTGAGAGTTATTTCTCGAACTACATCGAGGGGACGGAGTTTTCGATAGAGGATGCGCATACCATCATCTCGACGGGACGTCCGTTGCCGATGCGCAATGATGATTCGCATGATGTGCTGGGGACGTATGCGATAGTGTCGAACAAAGTGGAGATGCAGCGTGTACCGGGGAGTGCGGAGGAATTTATCCGGATGCTTCAAGCGCGACATGCGGTGCTGCTGGAGGCACGAACGGCCAAGAGTCCGGGACAATTCAAGATGCAGAACAATCATGCGGGAGAGACGTATTTCGTAGATTATCAGTATGTTCGCGGGACACTGCTGAAGGCATTTGGGCTCTATAACGCGCTGCAACATCCGTTGGCAAGGGCGATAATGATGCATCTGATTGTGGCTGAAGTGCATCCGTTCAACGACGGGAATGGGCGAATGGCGCGAGTGATGATGAATGCGGAGCTGGTGAACGCGAGACAATCTAAAGTACTGATACCGAATGTGTTCCGTGACGATTATATATTGGCACTGAAGAAATTCAGCCATCAGCGGGACGTGTCGACACTGGTGCAAGTGGTGGAGAAAATGCAGGGTTATGCGGCTCGGATTCCGTGCGAGAGTTATGAGGCTGCGCATGCGTATCTGGAGGCGACGAATGCGTATATGGATCCGGATGAGGCGCGGATCATTTTGGATAAGTGACACCCTAATTCGTTAAATATTAAACATTACAATATATGACAAAGCAAGAAATTATTGAAAAGACCAATGCATTTCTCGTGGATGAATACGAGAAAGACCCGGCATTGCTCAAACCGGAGGCACGTTTCCGTGAGGATCTGGACCTGAATAGTCTGGACTATATGGATCTCATGGTAACGGTCAAACGCGAATTTGATATCATGCCTGCTCCGGCAGAGATGAACCTGGTGGTAACATTGGGCGATTTCTACGATTTCATCGAGAAAAAACTGAACGAACCTAAGCAAGTGAATGAGTGATCATAATCCACATACAGTTTGTATTATTGGTGGTGGTATGAGTGGGCTTTTCACGGGCGCGCTTCTTGCCAAGAACGGCTATCAAGTCACCGTTCTGGAAAAAAACCATATTATCGGCGGCGGGCTCCAATCCTTCCGTCGCGGGGATGCGGTATTTAATACAGGGTTGCAGGCTTTTGGAGGGTACGAACCTGGGATGTTGTTCTATCAAATGGTACGATATCTTGGGATAAAAGAATCCAGACTCAATATTGTACCGTTAAATGAAGAGTCGGAAGTTGTGGTGTGGACTAAGAATAGGCACTGTTATCGATTGCCCAAGGGGCGCTTTTCATTTGAAAGATATTTGTCAAGTAAGTTCCCGGATCAAGCAAAAGGGCTAAATGGCTTATTAAATGAATTGGAAATAATCAGTCAAACTTTCGATTATATTTGGTTTCGTCAACCGCAGGTACATCCAGAAATTAGTGATTATATTTATATGACGGCAGAGCAATTAATCAGGAAATATTTGACGGATGAAGAATTGATAGATATTTTTGGATATTTTACGATTCATCATGGCTATCAGTTTAACCGTATTCCTGCTCTGGAATTTGGTATGATGACCGTATTGATGCTTTCCGGATTGCAAACAATAGCCGGGGGAACAATCAACTTGGCAAATGGATTTGCTGATTATATTTGTGAACATGGAGGACAAATTCTCAATGATACGGAAATACGTAAGGTCCATATTAATGCGGGGAATATCGAATATGTTGAATCGACATCCGGTCAAAGATATTATGCGGAAAAGTACGTAAGTGCAATAAGTCCATCGGTGTTGTTAGAAATGGCAGATGCGCCTATTTTTAGACTTTCTTCTAAAAAGCGTATAGAAACGTATTCTAATGAGTTCTCTTCTATCATAGCTTATTTAAAACTCAAACCTCAATCTTTTCCTTATATTAACAGTTGGGTCTTTGTTCCGGCTATACAAGATGATTCAATCATACCAGCGTATATATCTTTAGTTACCCCGCCGACTCAAAATCAAGGAGAATGGGCGGATACATTAGAAATCTTTGTCCCCGCGCTTTATGCCGATTTTGCAAAGTGGGAAAATACGCAAACAGGAAGAAGAGGAGCAGAATATGAAGCATTTAAACGTGAGAAAGTTCAAGGCGTAATTAATTATGTGGAGCAATTTTATCCGCAAATAAAAGAAGCGATAGATCAGGTTTACTCTTCTTCTCCGTTAACCGTACGAGATTATTACAATAATCCATTGGGTGCAACCTTTTCACAAGCAGGTCTAAATATCCCTATTCGGACAAAGAGTCCTAATTTGTTTATTACAGGTCAATCGGTGATGTATCAAACTCTATTCGGCGTTGCAGTTACATCGATTATGACTACAGAAACGATTCTTGGGGAAAGCATAATTGGAGAAATAGCAAAAGCATAATATGAGACGCGTAGTAGTAACAGGAATGGGCATTTGGTCATGCATCGGACAAGACCTGCAAACCGTCACCGAAAGCCTTAAACAAGGCAAATCGGGCATTATCTTTGACCCCAAACGTATTGAATACGGTCTCCAATCAGGTTTGGTAGGCAATGTCCCTCGTCCGGATTTAAAACCATTGCTCCCTCGTAAATTTCGCACTAATATGTCCGAAGATTCTGAATATTCTTATTTGGCTACGCGGCAAGCATTTGAACAAGCTGGAATGTCAGAGGAATACTTGCGAAAAAATGAAGTTGGGATAGTGTTTGGGAACGATAGTAATACGCATCAGATGGATACCTATGAAACTATGAAAACAGAACAAAGTACATTGATGATAGGACCAAGCGCACTCTTTCGTGGGGTAACGTCTTCTGTTACAATGAATCTCAGTTCTATATTTCATTTGCGTGGTATAAATCTTTCTATCGGAGCTGCATGTGCGAGCAGTAGCCATGCGATAGGCTATGCTAAAGTTCTTATTAATCAAGGTATGCAAGACGTTGTTCTTGTTGGAGGCTCCATTGAACTGAATATGCATAATGCCATCGGAGTAGACGCACTAAATGCTCTCTCTTGTCGTAACGAAGAACCTTTATTAGCATCCCGCCCTTTTGATATAAATAGAGATGGTTATGTGATGAGCGGAGGCGCTGCGGCTTTGGTCTTAGAGGAATACGAACATGCCGTAGCTCGCGGAGCAACAATATTGGCGGAGGTGTGCGGATATGGGTTCTCATCCAATGGCATTGAGGAGATTTCCATGCCATCCGCAGATGCGGAATACATAGCTATGAAGCGCGCCTTGGATGATGCCGGGTTACAACCGTCCGATATAGATTACGTCAATGCGCATGGTACTTCAACCCCTCTTGGCGATATCGAAGAAGCCAAAGCCCTCACGCGATTGTTCGTCGAAGAAAATCCAATGTCCAATGTTCAATCTCCAATGATTTCCTCTACCAAATCCATGACCGGTCACGAGAACTGGATGGCGGGAGCCAGCGAGGCAGTGTATAGCATTTTGATGATGCAGAATAACTTTGTAGCTCCAAATATCAATCTGGAGCATAAGATCGACGAAGCCAAAGACCTCAATATCGTTACCGAAACCGTCTATGCTCCCATCAATACCGTTCTGTCCAACTCCTCCGGCATGGGCGGCACCAATAGCGCATTAGTATTCAAAAAGATTTAATTATGAATAAACAAGAAATTCAAACAAAGGTAAATGCCTTTTTAGTTGACCGCTTGGAGTATGAGCCCAGTGCGATTAAACCGGAAGCGGAACTCAAACGCGATCTTGGCATGACATCACTAGATGCCGTAGAGACGGCTATCTTTATCAAACGTACTTTCGGCTTCCAGCCGGAACGCGGGGCTGTCAAAATGCTTGTTACTATCCAAGATCTCTACGATTTCATCGAAAAGAATCTCTAATTCTATCCCCCAATCGCCTGAATTTCTCGAAAAAATGCAATTTCTGCGTCTAAATCTTGCATATTTGAATAATTTGTAGTAATTTTGCGGCAAATTTCCGAAAAATAAGGAAAGATTTTGAAAATATTTCCTTGAATTTGGATAAAGTTTACTGAATATGGCAAGAAAAGAGTTATTCAAATCACTAATCGCATTGAATCAGGCAGAGTTGCCGTTCGAACGGATAGAACGGGAGGTTGTGCTGCCTAAGAAGCCGGAACTAATAATAACAGTTCCGGGTGTGCGTCGTGCTGGAAAGTCATCGCTGCTGATGTTAGCGGTGAATAAGTTATTGGCATCGGGAGTGAAGCGCGAACAGATACTGTGGGTGAACTTTGACGATGAGCGTATCGTAGGCATGCCGACAGAAGAGTTAGACGAGGTGCTGCAAGCTTATCGGGAGATGTATCCGGAGATGAACCTGAAGGACGTGTATATGTTCTTCGATGAGATACAGAACGTTGCCGGATGGGATCTGTTTGTGCTGCGTGTGTTCAAGTCGTACTGCAAAAATGTGTACGTGACGGGAAGTAATGCGAAGTTGCTATCGTCTGAGATATCTACGGCTCTGCGCGGATGGACGCTGGATTATGAAATGTTGCCGTTGAGTTTTCGGGAGTTATGCCGATTCAAGGGGATAGATGCGGATAGTCATTTGGAGAGTGACAAAGCGCGACGTTATGCCGCGATGGAGGAGTACATATATGGAGGTGCGTTCCCGAAAGTGGTGCTGACGAGTGATAAGTCGCTGAAGCTGCGATTGCTGCAAGGATATTTCAACACGATGCTGTTCCGAGACTTGGTGGAACGTCATAAGATAAAGAACATAGAGGCGCTGCGGTACTTCCTAAAGCGCGTGATGCTGAACCTGACGAAGACGACATCGATCAACGCGATAGTGAACGACATGCGTTCCAATGGAGTGACGGTAAGCAAGGATGATTTATATGACTGGGCAGACTGGGCCGTGGAGGCGTATATGTTTGTGCGGTATCCGAAATACAGTACGTCGTTGGTGAAAGAGAACCAGTCGCTACGGAAGTATTATATGATCGACACGGGAATGCGTCAAGCTGTGCTGATGCCGCAATCGGAAGACAAAGGTAAACTGTTGGAGAACATAGTGGCGCTGGAGCTGTTCCGTCGTCGGGGTGCGGACAAGAAGATATACTACTGGCAGAACGGACATGAATGCGACTTTGTGGTGCAGCTCAATGAGCGTGTGGAAGAGGTGATACAAGTGACGTGGGACATGGAGGACGAGGATACGCGGAGACGTGAGATAGATGGGGCGAAGGAGGCTGCGCGAGGGACTCGATGCGACAAGCTGACAATCGTGACACGGGACAGGAAAGAGACGATAGAGGAAGACGGATGCCGGATCGAGGTTGTGGGGATCGAAGAGTGGCTGACTCACTAATCAAGTGGCACCGTTCTTTGGCGTGCCGGATACGGATGCGGATACGATAATCGGTGATGTGCGTGATGCGGTGAGCGGTTGGCGACCTGTGGCGGGCAAGTTGGGCATATCGCGCAGCGAGCAAGAAAAATTAATTTATACGCCGGAAGATGGTGAACCGATTGGGATTTTATTAAACCCGAGATGAAACCAAAAGATTCGGCATGGCTATTATAAAAAAGTAGCATGACCATTTTGTCCTTTTTGTCCATTTGTCCATTTCAAATACCCGTAGTTTTGGACAATTTGGACAATATGGACAGTTTGGACA
>Ga0247611_10002131_pt1 | contig 33137 bp, 26 predicted proteins | sample 177DNAGHGhighgp2_FD_192422 | JGI IMG/M metagenome (GOLD analysis project Ga0247611, IMG submission 192422) | Sheep rumen microbial communities from Palmerston North, Manawatu-Wanganui, New Zealand - 1770 DNA GHGhigh gp2 | ecosystem: Host-associated > Mammals > Digestive system > Stomach > Rumen... | reverse complement strand
GACTTCAGGGCTCAGCTAAGAGGTGTTATTGACAAGAAATTCTTCATCTTCAGACTGGTCAAGATTTTCGGTTAATCCACGCGCTTATACAGGTGACCCAAAGAAACTGTTAATAAAGTAAAGCCCTTCCTACTCCCCCGAGGGGGAAATCACTAAGCCCTGCCACTGAACGCTTCTTCAGTGTGCAGGGCTTCATTTATGAATACACCTAATCCCACACTCTATCTTACATCTCCTATGCGAATTTCCAAAAAAAGTTTTCAATTATTTGTGTAATTGATGGAAAATATGTACTTTCGCTGACTAAAGCGAAAGAAATCAATTCGAACATGGGTAAGCATATAGGGAAAATCATTGACCTTCCGAAGATTCTGGACCCGCGGGGTAACCTGACAGTGACGGAGCAGATGGAGAATGTTCCTTTCCATATCCGTCGAGTGTATTGGGTGTATGATGTGCCTTCGGGTGAATACCGTGGCGGTCATGCCCATAAGCAGTGCAGGGAGTTCATTGTGGCTGTGAGCGGCTCGTTCAGCGTGACGCTGACCAACGGGAAGGAAACGGAGACCTATCTGCTGAATCACCCTTACCAGGGCCTGCTCGTTGACACCAATATCTGGCGCACACTGGAGGACTTCTCCTCTGGAGCTGTCTGTCTGGTGTTGGCCTCGGAGCTGTTTGAGGAGGAAGACTACATTCGCGAATATGATGACTATCTGAACTATCTGGCATGTTCGAAATCCTGAGATATACACCTTCCCATGCTGATGAGTGGAATCAGTTCGTGGCAACCTCGAAGAACGGAACCTTCCTCTTCGACCGCCGCTACATGGATTATCATGCCGACCGCTTTGAAGACTGCTCACTGATGTTCTTCCTAAACGGTAAGCTGTATGGCCTGCTGCCTGCCAACCGCCGAGGGGATGTGCTCTATTCCCATCAGGGACTGACCTATGGTGGACTCATCATGAACGAGAAGGCAACGGCATCGGCCGTGCTGCAGCTCTTCCGTGAGATGAACGGCTGGCTGTCATCACAAGGTGTCGCGAAGGTTGTCTATAAAGTTGTGCCTCATATCTATCACTCGATACCGGCGGAGGAAGACCTCTTTGCCTTGTATAGTGCCTGCGATGCACAGCTGTTGGAACGGAACGTCACCTGTTCCATCGACCTGAGCCGAAAGCTGAAGTGGAACCGTGATCGCAAGTATGGCATCAACCGATGCCGCAACAATGGGGTGGTGGTAAAGGAGAGTGAAGACTTGGACGGCTTTTGGGAGATTCTCAATCGGAACCTGATGCAACGCTTCGGCGCAAAGCCTATCCATACGATAGAAGAGATGCGCCTGCTGAAGTCCCGCTTCCCTCGTCTCATCCGTCTGTTCGTGGCAGAGCAGGAGGGGCGGATGCTGGGTGGCACGCTGCTCTATCTATCGCGCAACGTCGTTCATACGCAGTATATCTCTGCCAGTGAGGAGGGTAAGCATCTGCGGGTGTTGGATGCCATCTTCCATCATTTGTTGAATGAACGGGAGTGGCCATGCCGCTATTTCGACTTCGGAACGTCCAACGAAGAGGACGGCCGCTATCTGAAGGAGTCACTGATTTATCAGAAGGAAGGATTCGGCGCTCGGGCGGTCAGTCATGACATATATGAGTATGATGTCAGGGAGTTCAGGGAGTTCAAGGAGTTCAAGGAGATGAAAGATGAAAAAGAAAGAAAATAAAAAGAAGAAGAGCTTTGCGCTGACAGAGCGGGCGTTGAGCATCTATGCATGGTTGTTGCCATTGCTGACATTGGTGGTGGCAGGAACAGCTTTGTTGATAAACGAGTCAGACTATCTGTACCGTGCGCAGGAACTGAACCTTTTCCTCTACACGCCGCTGTTCTTGAAGCAGCTGATGGTGGCATCGGGCGGTTTCCTGGCATGGCTTGGCAGTTACTTCACACAGTACTTCTACTATCCATGGTTGGGAGTCCTGTTGCTCTGCGGCTGGTGGGGATTGCTGATGTGGCTGCTGAAGAAGACGTTCAAGATTCCCGCAAAGTGGACGGCGGTGCTGTTGCTGCCCGTGCTGACGCTGTTGGTGACGGATGTCTATCTCGGCTACTGGCTCTATTACATGAAACTGCGCGGTTATTTCTTCAGTGCCACCATCGGAATATCTGTTGCGACGGCTCTGGTATGGGCCTACCGTTCGCTACCGGCGAAGGCCTGCTTGCGCACGCTGTTCATCGTGTTGAGCACAGCCTTGATGTATCCGCTCTTCGGCTTCTATGCACTCTTGGCTACGGCATTGATGGTTGTCATTGCCTGGCGATTGGATGACTATAAGCTGTGGCAGCGGATAGTGGATTCTATCGTGGCGATTGTCGCCATTGGCGGTGTGACACTTTTGTATTACCGCTTCTGGTTCTATCAGACGAACATCGTGAACATCCTGTGGACAGGACTGCCCCTCTTCCGCCTTTCGGAAGACTACTCGCTCTACTATATACCTTATTATATTATAGGAGGAGTGCTGACCGTCATGGCTGCTACCTATGGTCTGTGTGGCAACACGGTGAGGAAGCCTTTCCTATGGTGTCTGGCACAGGTGGCTGCCGTTGGACTGATGGGCTATGCAGCCTGGCATTTCTGGTATAAGGACAGCAACTTCCATACGGAGTTGGCGATGGAGCGCAGTGCCCAGGAAGAGCGTTGGGAAGACATCCTCACCGAGTTCCGCAACTCCGACGAGGAGTGTTCACGCATGATGTGGATGATGAAGAACCTCGCCCTCTTCCGTCTTGGCAGGGCTGGCGACGAGCTCTATCACTACAAGAACGGCGACAAGGCTCCCGATGCAGTCTTCCCTGTGCGCATGGCTCAGGCAGGGGGCAAGGTGGTCTATTACAACTACGGACAGCTGAACTTCTGTTACCGTTGGTGTCTGGAGGACGGCGTGGAGTATGGCTGGCGCGTGGAATACTTGAAGTATATGCTTCGCTGCTCTCTTCTCAACGGTGAGCTGACGGTGGCACAGAAATACATTGATATCCTCAAGCAGACGAAGTTCCATAAGGAGTGGGCTGAGAAATATGAGCCGTATGTCAAGAAGCCCTCGCTGATCAGCAAGGATTCGGGCATGGGCCCCATCACTCATCTGCTGAAGGTGGAGGATGTGCTGGCGAGTGACAATGCGCTCATTGAGATCTTCCTGCTGAACCATCTGTCCAACATACAGACGGATGACCCCTTGCTGCAGGAACTGGTGCTTGTATCGGCGATGCAGAAGAAGGATATCCCGACCTTCTGGAGAGCTTTCTTCCAGTATGCGCAGACGCATCAGAACGTGAAGATGCCCATGCATTTCCAGGAGGCAGCTTTCCTATATGGCAACCTTGAGCATCAGGTGGATATCTCGCGCATGCCTTTCGACAAGGAGGTGCCGGAGACTTATCAGAACTTCATGGCTGCGGCGCAGCAGTATCAGTCTATGACAGAGGCGGAGATGAAGCCGCTGATGTACGACCGCTTTGGAGCTACGTTCTTCTTTGAGTATTTCTTCACGAGGGGACAAAAGAGTTACTGATCAGGGATGCCTCACCCCTGGCCCCTCTCCAAAGGCGAGGGGAGCTTTCAAGGCAAGGAGACAAGGAGTCAAGGAGACAAGGAGACAAGTTAAAAGGTAAAAGGTAAAAAAGTAAAGAAGTAAAAAGGATGAAGTATTCTATATTAAGCATAATTGTGGCGTTGATGCTCATCGCATGTGGTGGGGCATCCGTTCCAGAGCAATATACAGACAGTAACAAGTTGCCGGTCATCTATCCTGACTATACGGAAGTAACGGTGCCTGTGAACATCGCTCCACTCTCCATGGAGCTAATGCAGCCCGCCGAGGATGTCGTCACGCGCTATTCCTTCGGACAGGAGGAGATTGTCTGTGGCGGCAAGAAGGCGATGCCCGACATGGATGCCTGGCATGAGTTGGCAGCCAAGGCAAAGGGCAAGGCCATTCAGGTGGAGGTGTTCGCAGAGAACAACGGAGCGTGGACGCGCTTCAAACCGTTCAACATCTATGTGTCGCCTGATTCCATCGACCCGTATATCAGCTATCGTCTGATCTCTCCGTCGTATGTCACCTACGAGGAACTGACCATCAACCAGCGTTGCTTGGAGAACTATTGGGAAAGTCCCATCTACGACAACATGCTCTGTGGCGATGAGGTGAACGGCCAGTGCATCAACTGTCATAACTACCAGATGTACGATCCGCGCCGCATGCAGTTCCACGCCCGTCAGAAGAACGGCGGTACCATCATCATGTACGACGGCGAGATGAAGAAGGTGAACATGGTCAACGACTCCATCCTTTCAGCAGGTGTCTATCCTACATGGCATCCGTGGCTGAAGCTCATCGTCTATTCCACGAACAAGACGATGCAGAGTTTCCACACGCGGGACATCAATAAGATTGAGGTGCTTGACTCAGAGAGTGATCTCATCGTGTATGATGTTGACCGCAACGAGGTGATGAACATCGAGAACGACCCGCACGAGTTTGAGGTGTATCCTTTCTGGGCACCTGATGGCAAGTATCTCTATTACTGCAGCGCCCACTTCGAGTACAGTGCCGACACGGTGAACACGGCGGAGACCATCGCTCGTGCCAAGGAGATCAAGTATAGTCTCTACCGCAAGGCTTTTGATCCGGAGAAGCGTGAGTTCGGTCCGCGTGAGATGGTGTTTGATGCAGCTGGTATGGACAAGAGTGTTACGCTCCCGCGCATCTCACCTGATGGTCGTTGGCTGTTGTTCTCACTGGGCGGCTGGGGCTGCTTCCATATCTGGCATCGTGATGCAGATTTGTGGATTATGGATTTGGGAATCAAGGAGACAAGGAGTCAAGAAAGCCTCACCCCTGACCCCTCTCCTAATGGCGAGGGGAACTTGTACGCTGCACGTCCATTGACGGAGTGCAACAGCGACAATGTGGAGAGCTATCACTCCTGGTCGAGCAATGGTAAGTGGATTATCTTCTCTTCTCGTCGTGACGATGGCGTCTATACCCGTCCGTTCATTGCCCACATGGAGAACGGCAAGGGTACGAAGCCGTTTGAGTTGCCGACGGAAGACCCCGACTACCATCGTCAGTTCATGAAGAGCTATAATATCCCGGAGTTTATGAAGGGAAAGGTTGCAGACTTCTCGCCGCAGGAGATAGCGGAGCAGCTGAAGCAGAAAGTTGCTCCGGTGGAGTATGTTCAGCACTTGAAGTAGTCAAGGAGTCAAGGAGACAAGGAGTCAAGTAGTTCTTTCCCTTAGCCAGGCATAGGGTCGCCGGTGTTGGAGGTAATCGGCATCGTGCATGTGTCTGTAGGCTTCCCGTTCAAAGAGCAGTTTGCTGTATGCGTTCCCGTGAAGGGGAAGTCTGATAAGCCATTCTATGATATACCAGAGATAGAAACCCACAAACAGGGTTTCTATCATTTGTCTGGTATGTATCTGTTCATGTCGGAGCAGGTCGGCAGTCACCTCTGTTCCCTTCCGGCAGATGAGTATGCCGAAGAGGTTCATGGCCTCAAACCTCTTCAGCGGAAGAATCGGATTCCTTATTATCAACATTTTTTAGTTGTTAACAAAAACCTCAAAAAGTATAGGGAGTCAAGTAGTCAGGAAGTCAAGTAGTCAAGACAATAGCTTTCTCTCTCTTCAAGGCTCCCCTCTCTTTGCAGAGAGGGGGCGGGGGTGAGTCTGTTCTCCTCCCCTCGGGGAGGCAGGGAGGGGGTTATAGTACTGTCTCTGCCAGTCGCTTGCACTTGTCGCGCAGGGCGATGAGGTCGTCACCCACTTCGCCATAGCAGAGGACAACACCCATGCGACGACCCTTGTGGGCATCGGGCTTCCCGAAGATGCGCACGCGTGTATGGTCTTCCTTCAGTGCATCTATAAGGTTGTATTCGGGAGCATGGTCGGTGTCTTCCTTTGCCAGCACAACAGCCGAGCAGCCGCAGTGCTCGAGATGGATGCCGGCGATGGGCAGTCCCAACACGGCGCGCAAGTGCAGTTCAAACTCACTGAGGTTCGTGGTGTGGGCGAGTGTCACCATGCCCGTGTCGTGCGGACGGGGTGAGAGCTCCGAGAAGATCACTTCGCCGTCGGCCTTCAGGAAGAACTCCACGCCCCAGATGCCTGCACCCGTCAGGGCTCGTGTCACCTTGTCGGCCATCTCCTGTGCCCGCTTCAGCGATGCCTCCGGAATGGAGTAGGGCTGCCAGCTTTCGCGGTAGTCGCCGCCTTTCTGCACATGGCCGATGGGCGGACAGAAGAGGGTGGGGCCGTTTTTCTGGGTGACGGTGAGCAGCGTGAACTCGCTCTCAAACTTGATGAACTCTTCGATGATGACTTCCTTCACGTCGCCGCGGCTTCCTTCCATGGCCTCGCGGAACGCCGGTTCCAGTTCATCGGCGTTGTGGACATAGCTCTGTCCGTGTCCGCTGGACGACATCAGGGGTTTTACCACGCAGGGGAAGCCAATCTCCTTGGCGGCAGTCATGAACTCCTCCTGTGTCTTGGCATAGAAATACTTCGCCGTGCGCAGTCCCAGTTCCTTGGCGGCGAGGTCGCGGATGGCGCGGCGGTTCATGGTGTAGTTCACCGCTCTTGCGCTGGGAACTACCTGGATGCCCTGCTGTTCGTAGTCAAACAGTCGTTCCGTGCGGATGGCTTCAATCTCCGGCACGATGATGTCCGGCTTGTGACGGCTCACCACCTCGTCGAGCTTGTTGCCGTCAAGCATGCTGAACACCTCCCGCTCATCGGCCACCTGCATGGCAGGTGCATTGTCGTAGCGGTCGCAGGCGATGACATACACGCCGGCCCTCTTGGCGGCAATCACAAACTCCTTGCCCAGTTCCCCTGAGCCTAATAGCAGAATCTTCTTCATCATTAATTTAAGTTTCGTATACGCTCAACTTAAAGGTAGACAAGGAGACAGGGAGTACAGGGAGTACAAGACGAATGCTTTGTCCTATCATCTCCGTAGTTGCAAGTTGCTGGAAGCGAGGAGAGTATTGTCTTGAACTCCTTGAACTTCTTGAACTCCTTGAACTCCTGAAAGCTGAATTATTTATAATTTAGTGTTTACGTTTAGTGCTGCGCATTCCTTTTCCGTTTCCACAAGTCGGTCCTTACAGAGCTTGATGAGCTCCTGAGCTTTCTTCAGTTGCTCACCCATCTCATCGATGCCCATCTCGTTGTTCTCCAGTCGCTTGACGATGTCCTCCAGTTGGCCCATCATCTCTTCATATTTCATTTTCTCCATATCTTCTTAACCCTTAACCTTTAACCTTTAACCTTTAACCCTTGGGCCTGGGGAGAGGCCGTTCCTTTACCACCGACCAAATCCTTCCTTTGGCCAGTCGTGTCTCAATGGTGTCGCCCTCTTTCAGCTCGCTGCTGTCGCTCACGATGTGACCATCCTTCAGCGTCATGCTGTAGCCCCGTTGCAGGAGTCGTCTGGGGTCGAGCAGTTCTATGCGCTGCTCTATCAGTTGCAGCCGGTGCTTCCTGTTGGTGAGCAGAGCCTGTGCGGCAGGCACGAGGCGTCCCGCAAGTCTTTCTATGTGCAGTTGCTCCGTTGCGAGTCGTTGCCTGATGGTGTTGACGGCGGCGGTCTGCATGTTCTCCAGTTTCTCCCAGGTCCTGGACAGGTTGTCTATGAGGAAGGCGGCGGCAGCCGTGGGAGTCTTTACCCGTGTGTGGGAGACCATGTCGAGGATGCTCTCGTCGCGGTCGTGGCCGATGCCGGTGATGATGGGAATCGGAAACTGCGCCACGTTCTCTGCCAGTGCCAGCGTGTTGAAGCCGCTGAGGTCAGCCGTCGCCCCTCCTCCTCGAATGATCACCACAGCATCCCATTCCCAGTCCCCCTCGCCTTCAGGAGAGGGGTTCTTGCCCTGCAAGCGTCCTTCGGCCGAGCGAGGGGAGAGGCTGTAAATTCTATTTAGTGCCTCAATGATACTCTCTTCCACCTGTTCGCCTTGCATGATGGCGGGGAACAGTCGGGTGTGGAACTGAAAGCCGTATTCATTGTCTGCCAGCTGGTTGCAGAAGTCGCCGTAGCCTGCCGCGTTCTCACTGGAGATGACGGCAATGCGTTGGGCGAAGGGAGACAGGATGAGCTCCTTCTGCAGGTCGAAGACCCCTTCCTCGTGCAGCGTGCGGATAATCTCCTGCCGCTTGCGGGCCATGTCACCGATGGTGTAGGTAGGGTCGATGTCGTCCACAATCCATGAAAAGCCGTAGGCCTCATGGAAGTTGGCGCTTACGCTCAGCAGCACCTTCATGCCAGCGTGTAGCGGCTGTCCCGTCACCTGTTCAAAGCGCGGGCGTATCTGCTGCCACTTCGTCTGCCAGCATTTGGCCGAGGCGCGTGCAACGGGTGTGCGGCTCTCTTGGAAGCCCCTGCCGAGCAGCGGGCCGCCGTTGCCATACTGCACCAGCTCCATGTAGCAGTGGCCCCTCACCTCGCGCACTTCCGACAGCTCCGCCTCCACCCAATAGCTATCAGGCAGGTCGGTCTCCAGTGCGTCGCGCACCAGGCGGTTCAGTTCATAAAGGGTCAGTGTCGGGTTCATGGGCATGCTCGCTTTTCGCTACAAAGGTAATCAATTTCTTGGAAGTAAACCAAGAATTATTCCATAAACATCGAAAATATCGAAAGAAACGAAAGCCTTTATGTGCTAAAGTCATACGTTCCATAAAAGAAAATAAATTATTTTACCGACCAAAATAATTTATTTTACTGACCAAAATAATTTATTTTACTGACCAAAATAATTTATTTTACTGACCAAAATAATTTATTTTACTTTGCAATATAGACTATTTTACCGACCAAAATAGTCTATTTTAATTATCAAAATAGTCTATTTTACTTTATAATATAGTCTATTTTACTTGATAACCTCAATGCTTTGAGGATGAAAAAGGACTGCGTGCTCGGCATAATGAGTGAGTGTTTCGTGTTAAACTTTCCTAAAACTTTCTGTTTTCCCCGGCCTTTACCTTATCTGTATTATATTATTTGAGTAATTTTGCCGGCTGAATGAAGAAGCCCTAATGACATTAGGGGAATGATGCATGGCCGTGAGGCCACATATAGGGTGGGGTGCCACCCCTTGAATCATCGAAATAAATAAAACTAACAATAATTATACAACTAAAATTTTAACTAACAAATGAAAAGAAAATTACTTTTCGTGGCCGTGGCACTATTGTGCTCGGTCGGGTCGTGGGCACAAGCCTGGACCTCTGGCTCAACTGTTGCCGTAGGCGATTATTACCTTTATAATGTTGGGGCAGACCGCTTTCTGAATCGTGGCCACAATTATTATTATCGTTCTCTTGTTGACCGTGCTGGCAGCGTATTGCATTTAACGGCAGATGGAGAAAATTTCTTTATTGGATACGATGGTATTTCTAGTAAGTATTTTGGTGCTGATCTTTATGCCGACAAAGCAACAAACAATCAATTTTATGCTTCATGGGCATTTGAGTCTGTTACTGTTGAAGGACTCACTAATGCCTATAGAATTAAAGTTGTTTGCAAAGGATCGAATACTGATAATAATAATAAATATTTGATTTGGTGCGGTAATAACACCGATTCAAATACTGATTGGTCAACTGATGCACCTACAGACAACAAAGGTTATTGGCTTTTGATACCTAAAGACACTCGCGAAGACTATTCCAGTGCAAGCACATCGAATCCTTTCGACATGACCTATGTCGTAAAAAATGCTGACTTTGAGCAGAACTCTACTCAAGGAAAGAATGACGAAGCAAATCTTAATGGATGGACAGCAGTTGGGGATTGTACAGCAAAATATAACGCTTGGAACACAAATGCTGGTTTTGGAACTTTCTGGGAGCAATGGGTCAGTAGTGACAATAATGGTAAACTTTCAGATCGAGAATTGAAACAAACTATTTCTTCTTTGCCCGCTGGAAGATACAATGTAACCATGTCGGCACTGGCTGCTGCTCAGGGCAAGAGTGATAAATCAGAAGTATCCGGTGCAACTGTATATGCGAATGACTCTGAACAAGCTGTTGCTTCTGGCGAATCTGCTCAAACAATTGCTATTAATAACATACTTGTGGCTGATGGAAATCTTACCATTGGTTATAAACTTAATGATTGTGATGCAAACTGGATTGCACTTGATAATATTCGTCTAACCTATAATGATCCTTATATTTCGGTCATATCTTCGTCTTTTGAAAATGGTATGACAATGACGGGTAATACATGGTATAAATTTACAGTGGATACAGATGGTGACTATACTTTCTCAGCAACAGACGGCATTATATATACAACTGATGGTAACCAGCTGCTAAGTGCTGCCACTGGAACTAGTGCCAGTGTAACGACCGCTCTTCCTGAAGGAACAATCTACTTGAAGTCCACCACTTCACAGGCGCTGACCATCACCTATGAAACGCCTGTTATTGCTAATGGTGATTACTATCTCTACGATGCCACCAATAAGGTATTCCTCTCTCGTGGTTCAAATTATGGTACTCGTGCAACTGTCGATAAATATGGTGTACCCTTTACTTGGAACAACTACACGAAGATGATTGAGTTCAAGGACTGGGCAGGGGTCAATCTGTTTTTCGACAAAAATAACCATACTAATTGCTGGCTGTATACAGATGGTGGTTCAAATCGAGGTGATGACAGATTGTTCGCGTTTGAAGCCACAACAGGCGGATATTATCTGCGTGACTATGCCAAGGCTGTGTATCTGAAGCATGATGGATCTGTATTAACTGTTCCGACTACAAATAGCAGTGAAGCCACAATATGGACACTGAAGACTGCAGCAGAGCACGATGCCATCGTGACTGAATATGCCAATGACAATAAGACCAGTGTCATTGCATCCGCTTCACTAACCTCAGAAACGGATGCTGACGATTTTGAAGCCTGGCTTGTCACTAACCGTGCTGCCAAGGATAAGACTACATCAATAGGAACATACAACTTTGATGGAAATGCAATTGGAGATTGGACATGGAATGGAACCAGGACAGATAAGGGCGCTGTAAACTATGCGGACAAAGTTGCTGAGGCATATTTACAAGCCGGTTCATGGACACAGACCATTACGGGTTTGTCAAATGGTATTTATAAAGTAAGTGTGAATGCCTTTGAACGTGCCTGTGGCAATACAGAGTGCAATACCATGGGTACAGCTGGCTGGGAACCTGTTACCTCGTATTTTGAGGCCAATGGGGAGAAAGTGGTGTTGAAATCATGGTATAGTGAAAAGGAGGGAACCAACAATCCTAATACTCGATCGGAAGCATACACTGCATTCAATAATGACAAGTATAAGAATGAAGTTTATTGCTATGTATCAAACGGCGAATTAACATTGACTATTGCAAAGCCAAGCTTCAATGAGAAATACAGTTGGGTGCTCTTCAACAACGTCACCCTGACATATTACGACACTGACGTTGCAGAGGAAGACGCAACAGATATTCTTACCGAAGCTACCACAACGATGGCAAGCCCCATGAAGGCTTCGCTCTATCAAGCTCTTTCAACAGCAAAGAGCACATTTGAGAGTTCTCAAACCGTTCCCAACTACAATGCGTTGCGTACAGCCATCGACAACTGCGCTACTTCTATTACCTCGTATGCCAACATGAAGGCCAACTATCTGGATAAGATTGCTGCCGTGCTGGCTTCAACCAACGTTTACAATACATCCAATTCCGCCTATACTGAATATGCTGGCTACAGAGATGCATACGACAACTATACCGATGCTGAAACGGCTGATGTAGAGAACGCTACGGCCAATGCATTGACAGTCAACACGGGCACAAGCTACCGCTATACAAGCCAGTATAATCGTATTTTGGCCACCGATTGGACTATCAACGGAACCCCGGCCACAAATAACAACTCTGGTTTCTATATAAACACATGGTCAACAGAGAACGCTGGCACAGCTCCTGCTGCTGATTTTGCAAACCCGTTCTATGAATGTTGGGTGAGCAGCGGTAGCCTATCAGCTGCGACGCTGAGTAGAGCCATTACAGGACTGCTTCCAAATGCAGCATATAGCATCACTGCCAATGTTCGAGTACAAGGCAGCAGTAAGGTCGCAGGCAGCATAACAATGGAAGTTGTCGGTGGCGTACCAGTTGATGTGACCGCTGGTAGCCAGATTGGTGAAACCGCACGTTACATTGGTAGCTATACTGCTACAGGTGTGACCGATGCAGAGGGTAATCTTGTGTTGAAGTTCAACGTTTCAGCCAACAGCAACATCAGTTGGCTCGCTTTCCGCGACGTGAACTATGCCACAAGCGATGCTACCGTCAGCAATGACTTCTCTGCTCTCAATTCTGCTATTACAGCAGCCGAAGCTCATTCGCTTGGCTTCGAGTCGGGCGACTATGCTCCTTATACCAATGTAGCTGCTCTTGAAACCCTTGCTAAAGCCAAGGCCTTTGACAAAACACGCTACTATATACCGGCTGTTATCGCAGCTGAAACATCGGCAGTCACTAGTGCCACTTGGGTAGTCAACGAAAACGATGTTGATGCCGTTTACAACGGAATGTTCACAGAGTCACAACCAGGCAATCGTCCTTTAGCTTGGACACGTAGCAGTAACTGGGGACAGCTTCAAAGTGGCGTTGAAGGTGACTATGCCACTGCATTCTACAACCAACCGGGTTCCATCAGCTATGGTAACGATGGAGTCTATACCATGCCACTCGCTGCCAATACGATTTACAAGCTGACCTTTGCTTATCGCTCACATGAAGATAATTCTAACAATAGTTTGACAGCTTCAGTCCTCTGTGGAGAGGATGGTCTTGCTGCAACTACTTATGCTGGAAATAGTTCTACATCCGAGTGGAAAGTTGTTACAAAACGCTTCAAGACAGGTGTTGCCGGCGATTATGTTCTGACTTTGGCTAATGATGGTAACACTTGGATAACAAATGTGTCGCTGGTAAAGGAAGGTGCGATAGATATAACTTTCTCTGAAAATGCAACGGCCGCCCCTGAAGCCGACCCGCTGGCCAACGTTACCCTGACTCGTACTCTGTCTGCCGACTACTGGAACACATTCTCTGTTCCGTTCAATGCTGCTATTCCTGATGGATGGACGGTGAAGGAGTTCGACAGTACCGATGGTAATATCATTAACTTCAAGAACGCCGAAAGCATCGTGGCTGGCAGGCCTTATCTGGTGAAGCCTGCATCAAATGTCGTTAACCCGACCTTCGACAACGTTACTGTTGAGAGCACCGAGGGTGTGACCATGGGTGAGGGCGACTACAAGTTCGCTGCCCAGATCTATAACAAAGAACTTGCAACCAACGGTACCAGTACCATCGCTTATCTCTCCACAACCACTGATGCTTATGGACAGGTTATCAAGAAGCTCACTTCTGGTGGCATCAAGGGTCTGCGTGCATACTTCATCGTTCCTACAAGCGGAGTTTCTGCTCGTATTCTCTTCATGGAAGAAGGTGAGACCACGGGAATCAATTCAATTGATAATGGACAATTGATAATGGATAATGGTGCCGTCTACGACTTGCAGGGCCGCAAGGTTCATAACCCGAAGCGTGGTATGTACATCATTAATGGTAAAAAGATAATTGTAAAATAACGAACAATATGAAAAAGATATATATTGCACCAAACACAGTGCTGAAGACAGTACGCGCTAAGCAGGCTATGTTGGCTGGATCCAACAGACTTTATAATAATGGTGAGGGAACTTCTGAGATTAATCCCGGCACTATGATAGAAGGAGACGGAGAAGATGCCGCTGCCCGTAATTATCGGAGCAGCAGCATCTGGGACGACTAAAAGTCGGGAATCTAAGAATTCAATCATTCAAATACTCGTTAGATGCGGGGCCACACGGCTCCGCATCTTTTGTTTGAAAAACAGGTCACTTTATTTGTGGATTTACAAGTTTCTTTGTACTTTTGCTGTCAATATGGATAATAGACAAGCAACATTGGAACTGGGGACGAAGCCTGTGGGCGGACTGCTGTGGCAGTATGCACTACCCGCCATCATCGCAATGACGGCTTCGTCGCTGTATAACATCATCGACCGTGCCTTCATCGGACAGGTGGTGGGAGCCGATGCCATTGCGGGCCTCGGCATCACGTTCCCGTTCATGAACCTCAGCGCAGCCTTCGGCGCTGCCGTGGGCGTGGGCGCCTCTACTGCCATCTCCGTGAAGCTCGGACAGAAGGACTACCAGACGGCGGAGCACCTGCTGGGGAACACGGTGACGCTGAACGTACTGATTGGTGTGGCGTTCATGGTGGTGTGCCTCATCTTCCTCGATCCCATCCTCCGCTTCTTCGGCGCCAGCGACAACACGCTGCCCTACGCCCGTGAGTTCATGCAGGTGATACTGGCAGGCAATGCCATCACCCACATGTACTTCGGCATGAACGCCGTGCTGAGAGCCGTGTCGAAACCTCGCCATGCGATGTACGCCACACTCTTCACCGTGGGGATGAACATCGTGCTGGTCATCGCCTTCGTGTGGTGGTTCCGCTGGGGCATACGCGGTGCGGCCATCGCCACCATCACCTCGCAGACATTGGCGATGGTATGGCAGCTGTGGATCTTCAGCGACAAGCGCGAGCTGCTGCACCTGAAGCGCGGCATCTACCGGCTGAAGAGCGACCTGGTGAAGAACATTATCGGCATCGGCATCTCGCCGTTCCTGATGAACGTGTGTGCCTGCATCATCGTCATCTTCATGAACAACCAGCTGGTGCGCTATGGCGGCGACATGGCGGTGGGTGCCTACAGCATCTCCAACTCCATTGCGATGATGTTCGTGATGTTCGTGATGGGTGTGAACCAGGGCATGCAGCCTATAGCGGGCTATAACTACGGAGCGCAGAACTTCGACAGGCTGATGCGCGTGTTGAAGCTGTCCATCATCGCCGCCACCTGCATTATGACGGCAGGATGGCTGATAGCGATGTTCGCTCCATATTATTGTGCGCGCCTGTTTACGACGGATCCGACGCTGATAGACATGAGCATCGTGGGTATCAGGGTGAACATGCTGCTGTTCCCGGTCATAGGTTTCCAGATGGTGGTCACCAACTTCTTCCAATGTATAGGAAAAGTGAAGATCAGCATCTTCCTCTCGCTGTCACGCCAGCTGCTGTTCCTGCTTCCGCTGTTGGTGATTCTCCCCACGGTGTGGAATATCGACGGCGTTTGGGCGGCTCTGCCCTCGAGCGACTGTATCGCTGCTGTGGTGGCACTGCTGATGATGCAGATTAAATACAAGGAGTTCAGGGAGACAGGGAGTTCAAGGAGTTAATGGATAGGATATGGAAAAGATTATTATTAATGTGGGACGCCAGATAGGGTCCGGTGGAAGAGACATTGCCAAGAGGTTGGCGGAGGAGTTTGGCTGCAAGCTCTATGACAAGGAGATTCTGGACATAGCTGCCCACGAGAGCGGCTTCTCGTCAAAGTTCTTTGAGCAGAGCGATGAGCACAAGGGATTCTTCCACCACATCGTGCAGCAGTCGGGTAGGGCTCTGGCCATGGGTAGCTTCTACAACAATAACCAGTTCTCGGAAGAGAGCCTGTTCCAATTTCAGAGTGATGCTATCCGCAAGGCGGCGGAAGAGAACTCCTGTGTCTTCGTGGGACGCTGTGCCGACTATGTGTTGCGCGACATGGAGAACGTGGTGAACATCTTCGTGACAGCCGACCTGGAGGAACGTCTTCAGCGTGTGCAGGAGCGTCATCACTGTGACAAGGCTGCCGCCCGAAAGTTGTTGCAACATGAGGAGAACGCGCGCGCGTCCTATTATAATTATTATACAGGGAAGAAGTGGGGGCATGCTGCCAGCTACGACATCTGCGTGAACACCAGCATCCTGGGAATAGAGGCAACGACGAAGTTGTTGGCAAATTTCATTAGAAGTCTCACCCCTCGCTCGGCCGAAGGACGCTTGCAGGGCAAGAACCCCTCTCCCAAAGGTGAGGGGAACAGAAACCAGGAAGTCAAGGAGTCAGGGAGTCAGGGAGACAAGGAGAAATGAAGAAGATAGGAATCATCAGTGATACGCACTCGTACTGGGATGACAAGTACTTGCATTACTTTGAACCCTGCGATGAGATATGGCATGCCGGCGACATCGGTTCTACGGAGGTGGCTGACCGCCTGGCTGCCTTCCGTCCATTGCGGGCGGTGTATGGCAACTGTGACGGGGGCGACCTGCGCCTGATGTTCACGGAGAAGTTGCGTTGGAAGTGCGAGGATGTGGATGTGCTCATGAAACACATCGGTGGCTATCCCGGCAACTACGATGCTTCGATACGCGGACAGATCTTCACCTCGCCGCCACAGCTGTTTATCAGTGGTCACTCGCATATCCTGAAAGTGAAATACGACAAGACGTTGCGCCTGCTCCACATCAATCCCGGAGCAGCAGGCATGCAGGGATGGCATAAGGAGCGCACGCTGGTCCGCCTGACCATTGACGGCAGCAGCTTCAAGGATTGTGAAGTAATAACCCTGGGCTCGAACTACAACGAGTAGCTTCTTTAACTTCTTTAACTTCTTAACTTCTTTAACTTCTTAAAAAAAGTAGTACCTTTGCACCCAATTCAGGATAAAAGGATATGTCACGACTCCTTGACTCCTTGTCTCCTTGACTACATAATTAATAACGATATGAAGAATTTAGATTGGGAAAACTTGTCGTTTGGCTATATGCCGACGGATTATAATGTTCGCTGTTACTACCGCGATGGTAAATGGGGTGAGATTGAGGTGTGCTCCGATGAGCATATCAAGATGCACATGGCAGCCACCTGTCTGCACTACGGACAGGAAGCCTTTGAAGGAATGAAGGCTTATCGCTGTCCGGACGGAAAGGTGCGCGTGTTCCGCATCAAGGACAATGCCGCCCGTCTGCAGTCCACCAGTCGCGGTATCATGATGCCGGAGGTTCCGACGGAACTGTTTGAGGAAATGGTGAAGAAGGTTGTCAGGCTGAATCAGGAGTATATCCCCACCTACGAGAGTGGTGCTACGCTCTATATCCGTCCGCTGCTGATTGGTACCAGCGCCCAGGTGGGCGTTCATCCGTCAAAAGAATATCTGTTCCTCATCTTCGTGACACCCGTAGGCCCTTACTTCAAGGGCGGGTTCTCCAGCAATCCCTATGTGATCGTTCGCGACTACGACCGTTCGGCACCGCTCGGCACGGGCTGCTACAAGGTGGGCGGCAACTATGCTGCCAGTCTGAAGGCTAATAATCTCGCCCATGAGAAGGGATATGCCTGTGAGTTCTATCTGGACGCAAAGGAAAAGAAATATATCGATGAGTGCGGCGCAGCCAACTTCTTCGGTATCAAAGGCAACACCTATGTTACCCCGAAATCTACGAGCATCCTGCCCAGCGTGACCAATGCCAGCCTGATGCAGATAGCAGAGAATCTGGGTATGACCGTGGAGCGCCGACAGATTCCAGAGGAAGAACTGGAGACCTTTGAGGAGGCTGGTGCCTGCGGTACGGCTGCCGTCATCTCGCCCATCTCCTATATCGACGACCTGGAGACGGGTAAGCGCTATGACTTCGGACCGGAGCCCGGACCGAAGTCCAAGAAGCTCTTTGAGACCCTTCGCGGCATCCAGTATGGCATTGTCGAGGACAAGCATGGCTGGACAACCGTCGTGATTGAATAAAGGATTTAGGGTTTTATTACAACGGCACGGAGGATGCGGATGTCATCCACGGGCCGGTCATAGTCATCGGTGAAGGATTGCTGGATTTGGCGGACAACGTCAAGCCCCTCAATCACTTCACCGAAAATCGTATATTGACCGTCCAGGTGAGGCGTGCCGCCAATCTTACGGTAGTAGGTGCGGATGGAGTCCGTCATCTCATAGCGGCCTTCGGTGTTCTCGCTGATGCGCTTCTGGAAATCATCGAGTGCCAGCGTGCTGAAGGTCTTGCCATAGACGATGTAGAACTGGCTGGATGAGGAAGCACGCTCAGGATTGACATCGTCATCCTCACGGGCTGCTGCCAGGGCTCCGCGCTTGTGAAAGAATTTCGGATAGACAATTTCCGCAGGAAGGGTGTAGTCCGGGGAATGCAGTCCCACGAAGTCACCCGGCTTCGCATGGCGTGTGGTGGAGTCGCCTGTCTGTATCATGAAGTTCCGGATGACGCGATGCCAGAGGATACCGTCATAGAATCCTTCCTTGACAAGTTTCAGGAAATTGTCACGATGTAACGGCGTCTCATTGTAGAGCTCCACGCGGATGTCACCCATGGATGTTTCTATGAGCACCTGCTGACGGTCTTTCTCGCCCTGTGCCGAAGCACAGAGCGAGAAAAACACCATCATTAGGAGAATGCATAGTTTACGGCTCATGGTTCATAGTTTACAGTTTACAGTTTACAGTTTATGGTTTACTGTTTGTGGTTGTTTAGTAGGCTTCCTCATTCTTGATTTCTTCCTTGTCGATAGGTTTGCTATCGATGGCGCGCCATGCGTAGAAGATGTAGGCCAGCACGAAGGGGATGAGCAGGCTTACATAGAACATCGTGCGCAGCGTGAATTCGCTGGAGCAGGAGTTCTGGATGCTCAGCGAACTCTGCAGGTCTTCGTTGGAAGGATAGTAGCAGGTATTGTTCCATCCTGCAGTAAGGAATAGGGCGAGCACCACAAGCACCACGCCGATACCTACCGGCCAGATGCCACGTGTGTAGTTGCTCTTCTGCCAGGTACGGATGATGCCGCCCAGCACGAGAACCACGCCAATGAGCAGCAAGACCGATACATACCACATCTCTACAAGGTTGTTGAAATACTTGAACTCCACGTTTCCGACGGCTCCTGTCTCAGGAACATATACACAGCCATAGCCGGTCAGGATGAACAGCAGGAAGGCCAGGAAGGGCACCAGGAAGGCAATTGTGTTGCTGACAAGCCGCACACGGGCGCGACGGCGAATGGGTGCATCGTTCACATTATTAATTATATAGAGCGTGCCCAGCACACGGGCGAGGAAGAAAACTGCCAGTCCGAACACGAGGTTCCATGGGTCGAGTAGTGCATCGAGGCCGTTGCTGGCATTTGCCCAGTGACTGATGACGGGCTGTGCCATGTCGGTGAGGTTGCCTTTCTCAATGATGAAGTTGGAACCGGTGAAGAAGGTTGCCATGGCACCACCCAGCAGCAATGGCCCCACCACTCCGTTGATAACCAGGAAGGTCTGAAAGGTCTTTGTGCCGAGCAGGTTGCCCAGCTTGTTTTGAAACTCATAGCTTACGGCTTGCAGCACGAAGGAGAAGAGGATGATCATCCACAGCCAGTAGGCTCCGCCGAAGCTGGTGCTGTAGAACAATGGGAACGAAGCGAAAAACGCACCGCCGAACGTGACCAGAGTGGTGAACGTGAACTCCCACTTGCGGCCGGTGGAGTTGATGAGCAAGCGGCGTTCTTCGGCTGTTCGTCCGAGTGAGAAAATCATGGAGTTGGCTCCCTGAACAAACATCAGGAAGACCAGCAACGCTCCCAGCAGGCTTACCAGGAACCACCAGTATTGTTGCAAAAATTCGTAGGTCATATCTTTTGATAGGTTTGTTGTTATTGATTGGAACTCAGATAGTTATGATTTGTTCCTTAACTAACTCTTTGGCTGCTTTTATGCTTCCGGTCCTTTCTTGATTTGTTTCAGCATGATGCTGATCTCCACGGCCAGCATGGTGGTGAAGAGTATCAGGAAGAGGAAGAAGGTGAGTGCTACGGAACCTGCATGGATGTCAGAGACAGCTGCCCAAGTTGGCATCATGTCTTGAATGGTCCAGGGCTGGCGTCCCATCTCTGCAACCATCCATCCGGCCTCACTGGCGATATAGGCCAGGGGCACCATGATGATGGCTGCCATGTGCAGATATTTATGTTCAGCCAGCGGCAGGTTCTTCCACAACTTGCCGATGCCCTTCAGCTTCTCCTGATAGGTGATGACAAGCACGAGGGCGAAGAAGGCGATGAACAGGCAGCCCAGTCCCACCATGATGCGGAACGACCAGAAGCAGACAGGAATGAAGGGTACCAACTGGTCTTCAGACTTCACATAGCCGTAGCCAAAGTATTTCATGTTCTCTTGAAGCGACTTCAGGTTCTCTTCCTGTCCAACCGTAGAGCCGCACTTCCTGGCATTGCGGTAGGACATCAGCGAATAGATGGCTGCACGTCCGCGCTTGATTTTCTCTTTCACGGAAGGCTCCTGTGTGCCGTCGGGCTTCGTATAGCCGTCGAGCAGTTGCCTTACGCCCGGCACATAGCCATGGAAGTCGTTGGTTGCAAGGAAGGAGAGGGCATAGGGGGCTGCAATGCGTAACGGAGCCTCTGCCTCTGTCTTGTAGTCGGGTTGCTTGAAGGGGTTCACCCATGCTACGACGGTCAGGCTCTGGTCTGTACCACCTTCATAGAGTGCTTCCATGGCGGCAAGCTTCATGGGTTGCACCTGTGCCACCTGATAGGCGGAGCTGTGGCCAGTGGCACCAGCCAGCAGGGAGGCGATGAGACCGACGGCCGCTCCAATCTTGATGCTTTCAACGGCAAACTCCTGATGACGCTTCTTCAGCAGATACCAACAGCTGACGGCTACGGTGAACACACCGCCGATAATCCAAGAGGAGGTCACCGTGTGGCAGAATTTATCTACAGCAAAGGGCGACAAAGCCACATCGAAGAAGGAAATCATCTCGTTGCGCATGGTGTCGGCATTGAACTCGCAGCCCACGGGGTACTGCATCCATGCGTTGGCCACGAGAATCCACCAGGCGGAGATGGTGGCTCCAAGGCCTGTCAGCCAGGTGGAGGCAAGGTGGAAACCTTTGGAAACTTTGTTCCAGCCGAAGAACATGACGGCGACGAACGTGGACTCCATGAAGAAGGCCACGATTCCCTCCACGGCCAGCGGGGCACCGAAGATGTCACCCACAAACCAGGAGTAGTTCGACCAGTTGGTTCCAAACTCAAATTCAAGGATGATGCCCGTGGCAACACCCATCGCGAAGTTCACACCAAACAGCTTCTGCCAGAAGCGTGCAGCCTCTTTCCAGAACGGTTTGCCGGTGCGATAGTAGCAGGTCTCCATGATGCCCATGATGACGGCGAGACCCAGTGTCAGCGGAACGAAGAGCCAGTGATAGATGGCAGTGAGCGCAAATTGTGCTCTCGACCAGTCAATGGTTCCTGTCGTGATGTCTAATAGGATTTGGTTCATAGTGAATGGTTTTTAGATAATTGTTTCAAATAAATCGGATTCAGGGAGCACGTTCCATCATCTCTTGTGATACGAAGTCGCTCTCCTGTCCCTCGGCTGCATGGTTCTTGATGTAGTCGGGAAAGAAGAAGAGCTTCAGCACGGCGAAGATGATGACGAGCTTGATGATGATGACCAGCCAAAGGGTCTTGCCCAGCGTCATGTGGCGAAAACCGTCGTAGTAGAGGTCGAAAGCCTGGTATATGAAACTGTCTTTCTTCATTGGCTGTAGATTGTTTTGTCGCAAAGTTACGAAAATATATTTAATTATGGTTCTTTTATCGTTGAAAAATGTAAATTTTTGTTTTATTACCCAAATGCCTCCCTCCTTTACTTTGCCATTTTCAGGAAAACTATTACTTTTGCAACTAATTTAAGGTAAAAGACCAAGTAAAATGAAGAAGATTTTGATTCCCCTGTTTGTTCTGGTGGCTCTGCTCATTGCAGGCGTGGCCTATCTGTATATCAATCTTGACGAACAGCGTCAGGCAAACCTGGAGATGCAGGAACTGGCAGAACTCGACAAGAAGGAGATGGAAAGCCAGTACCAGCAATTCGCCGATCAGTATAGCGAGATGAAGACGCGTATTAACAACGACTCCATCGTGGCCCAGCTCTCTGCTGAGCAAGAGAAGACACAGCGTCTGCTGGCTGAGCTCCAGCGAGTGAAGGCCAACGACGCGCGTGAGATTACGCGATTGAAGAAAGAACTGGCTACAGTCCGTGAGGTGTTGCGCAGCTATATTCTGGAGATTGACTCCCTGAACCGCCTGAACCAGAACCTTGTAGAGGAAAATTCGCGTGTGAAGGCACAGTATCAGGAGGCTGCCCAGCAGATAGAAGGTTTGAACACTGAGAAACAGACGCTCTCGGAGAAGGTGGCCATTGCCGCCCAGCTCGATGCCACGTCTATTACTATGACAGCCTTGAACAAGCGCAATAAGAGCACCGACAAGATGTCAAAGTGTAAGATGGTGCAGGTGAACTTCATCCTGGCCAAGAACGTTACGGCTGCCAGTGGCATGAAGGATGTCTATGTACGCATCATGTCGCCCACGGGCTCGCTCCTCGGTGGCGGCGGCTCGTTCCAGTATGAGAACCGTTCGCTGCAATATACGATGAAGAAGACGGTGGAATACGGTGGCCAGGAACTCCCCGTGAGCCTTTTCTGGAATGTGTCGCAGGCCATGCCCGACGGAACCTATCAGGTGAGCATCTTTGCCGACGGCCATATGATTGGCTCGAAGAGTTTTTCCTTTAAGTAATTAATGATGAGAATACGATTGTTGGTGACAGGAATCCTGTCCTCCGCCTTTTTGTCGCTCTCTGCCCAGCAGGTACTCTCGCTGGACAGCTGTCGGCAGTTGGCTATGAACAACAACAAGCAGCTGCGTGTGGCGCAACTGAAGCAAGAGGCTGCCAAGAACACGAGGAAGGCGGTGTTCACCAACTATCTGCCGAAGATTGATGCCTTGGGCGGATATGAGTTTACGAGCCGCGAGCTGTCGTTGCTCACCGGTGATCAGAAGTTTTTGCTGAACAACATGGGAACGCTTGTCGGCATGATGTTACCGATGACCACTACCACCACGCAGGCCTTGAACGTGGCTGGCCAGCGTGTGACGAAAGCTTTTGAGACCGATACGCGCAATATGTTCATGGGCTCTGTCGTCATGCGTCAGCCCCTCTTCATGGGTGGCGGTATCATCGCAGCCAACAAGCTGGCAGAGCTGAATGAGCAGTTGGCGGCAGAGAGTCTTGATGGTCAGCGCCAGGCTACACTCTATGAAGTGGATCGTGCTTATTGGACTGTGGTCTCACTCCGCCAGAAGAAGCAATTGGCTCTGCAGTATCTGCAGCTGGTGGAGAAACTCGACAGTAATGTCTATCGGATGATCGGCAACGGTGTGGCAACGCGTGCCGAAGGCTTGCAGGTAGATGTGAAGGTCAACGAGGCGCAGATGGCATTGACTCAAGTGGACAATGGCCTGACACTAGCCCGCATGTTCCTCTGTCAACTTTGTGGTCTGCCGATGAATGACCAGATTGTGCTCAAGGAAGAGAATGGCAACCTTCCCTCGGCAGGGGAGATGAATGCCGACTTTCAGGTAGAGGAGGCCATGGACCTTCGCCCTGAGTTGCGTATGCTCCGCACGGCGGTGGATATGTCTGAGCAGAAAACGCGCATAGAGCGTGCAGCCTTCCTGCCGCAGGTGATGCTGACAGCTGGTTATCTGGTTACCAATCCGAATGCCTTCAATGGTTTTGAACGCAGGTTCTCCGGCATGTGGAATGTAGGTGTGACCATGCGCATCCCCGTATGGAACTGGATGGAAGGTGCCTATAAGGTACGTTCTGGCAAGGCGGTGACGGCGATGACAGCGATGCAGTTGAGTGAGGCTCGTGAGAAGGTGGAGCTTCAGCTGAACCAGAGTTCATTCAGGGTGAAGGAGGCTGTCAAGCGTTTGCAGGTGGCTGGAAAGAACACGGAGCGTGCAGAGGAAAACCTGCGCTGTGCCAACCTCGGTTTCAGTGAGGGCGTCATGCAGAGCACCGATGTGATGGCTGCACAGACGGCTTGGCTACAGGCACGCACGCAGGAGATAGACGCTCTGATAGACATGCGCCTTGCTCAGACAGACCTGAAGAAAGCGCAGGGTGTACTCCAGTAGTGCCATTCATTTCATAACCCCATCATATTGTAATCTCGTAATCCCGAAAATAAATATGAGTAATCAAGCAAAAAAACAGCATAACAACATTCTCCTTGCCATCATCGGCTTTTCTACGGTGGTGGTGCTGGTTGCAGTCATCGGCTTCTTTGCCTTGGAACGTTCGCCTGAACTCATTCAGGGTGAGGTGGAAGTAGCGGAATACAGAGTGTCGAGCAAGGTGCCTGGCCGTATTCTTGAGCTTCGCGTGAAGGAAGGCGACTATGTGCGTGTGGGCGATACGCTGGCCATTCTCGATGCCCCGGAAGTGGAGGCAAAGAAAGCACAGGCCCAGGGAGCGGAGAATGCAGCCGCTGCCATGAGCGCGATGGCTGAGGCCGGAGCACGTCAGGAGCAGGTCACCGCTGCCTATCAATTGTGGCAGCAGGCCAAGGCTGGACAGGAGATTGCCCAGAAGAGCTACGAGCGTGTGCAGCGTCTCTTCGACGAGGGGGTGATGACGGCGCAGAAACGTGATGAGGCCTTCGCTAACTACAAAGCCTTGGAAGCACAAGAGAAGGCGGCCCGTAGCCAGTATGAGATGGCTCGCAATGGTGCCCGCCGTGAGGAGAAACTGGCTGCTCAGGCACAGGTGGAACGTGCCAAGGGTGCTGTGAGCGAAGTGAACTCCTATCTGCGTGAGACCGTTCAGGTGGCACAGGCAGAGGGTGAAGTGTCCAATATCTATCCCAAGGTGGGAGAACTGGTCGGAACAGGCTCTCCCATCATGAGCATTTCCGTGATGAGCGATCTGTGGGGAACGTTCAATGTGCGCGAAGATCAACTGAAGGGCCTGAAGGTGGGTGATGAGTTTACAGCTTTCTCTCCTGCTTTCAACAAGGAACTCCGCATGAAGGTATTCTACATCAAGGACCAGGGCTCCTATGCCGTGTGGAAGGCCACCAAGGCCAACGGACAGTATGACCTGAAGACCTTCGAGGTGAAGGCACGTCCGATGCAGGCTTTCGAGGGACTGCGTCCGGGCATGTCGCTGATTGTAAGGGAGTAGGATAGGGAGGACATGAAGAGAGTCTGGCTCATAGCATTGCGCGAATGTGGCATCCTGCGCTCCAACCCCATATACCTTTTCTGTATGGTGTTGTTCCCAGGACTGGTCATGCTGCTGTTCACCACCATGATGAACGAGGGCCAGCCGGTGGAAATGCCTGTGGGCGTGGTGGATCTTGACAACACTCCCACCACCCGTAGTCTGGTGCGCAGGCTCGATGCTTTCCAGACCACTCACGTCGTAGCACGTTACTCCAACATGAACGAGGCACGCAATGCCATCCAGCGTAACAAGATCTATGCCTTCCTCTATCTGCCGGAAGGGACTACCGATGCATTGATTTCCCAACGCCAGCCGAAGATTTCCTTTTATTATACCAACACGTCGCTCACGGCAGGTGCCTTGCTCTACAGGGACCTGAAGACCATCTCCACACTGGGTTCTGCCGCCGTGGGTCAGGCCACCATGCGTGCGAAGGGTTTTACGGATCGTCAGATACAGACGTTTCTACAGCCCGTGGCCGTTGACCTCCATCCGCTCACCAATCCGTGGATCAACTATAACGTCTATCTCAGCACTATGCTCATTCCGGGTGTCTTGATGCTGTTCCTGATTCTCCTGTCGGCCTATTCCGTCGGTACGGAGCTGAAGTTCGGCCGGTCTAAGGACTGGATGCGGCTGGCTGACGGAAACATGTTTGTGGCACTTACGGGGAAGTTCCTGCCGCAGCTGTTGGTATTCCTCACGATGTTCGGCGTTTATTTCTATTACATCTTCGCTTGTCTCGCCTTCCCTCATGAGGGAACGGTGTGGGCAACGCTGTTGCTCATCGTGCTTGCCGTACTGTCGGCGCAGGGCTTTGGCATCTTCATCTTTGGCCTGATGCCGTCGTTGCGAATGTCCATGAGTGTCTGCTCGCTGTGGGCCGTGCTCAGCTTCTCTACGGTGGGGGCGGCCTTCCCCGTTATTGCGATGGATGGTGCCATAGAGGCGATGGCGCAGCTCTTTCCCCTGCGGCATTACTATATGATCTATCAGGCTTGCGTTTTCAATGGCTATCCGCTGCTCGACACCTGGTTCAGCATCGCGGCATTGGCGTTCTTTGCCGTGCTTCCGGTGTTTGTGAGAGGTAGAATCCGGCGGGCTATGCTGGAGTATGTTTACATTCCGTGACGATGATGAGAGAACTGTGGAACAGAATCAAGGAGGGCCTTACCGATATGTGCTATATCTGGGTCAAGGAGATGCGAAGCACTTTCAGTGACGAGGGTGTGCTCATCTTCTTCATTCTTGTGCCCCTCATCTATCCGCTGCTCTACTCTTGGGTGTATAATAACCAGGTGGTGCGCGAGGTGCCCGTTGTGGCTGTTGACCTTTCCCATAGCCACATGAGCCGTCAGTTCCTGCGCCAGTATGACGCCTCGCCGAATGTGCGTGTCGCCTACTTCGCCGGAAGTCTTGAGGAGGCACGCGACCTAGTTGCCAAGCAGGTGGTGAATGGGGTGGTGCTGCTTCCTTCCGACTTCGACCTGCGGCTGAACCGTATGGAGCAGGCCACCGTCAGCATCTATTGTGACATGGCGCTCATGCTCACCTATAAGGCAATCTATCAGACGGCAACGGCTGTGGCTGCCGACTTCAATGAGAAGATACAGATTGGCATCTCCGGCCTCATGACCGACAGGGAGGAGGAAGTGGCATCGCAGCCGCTGGCCTTCGATGAGGTGCCCATCTTCAGTCCGACGGGAGGATATGGCGATTTCATCATCCCCGGCGTGCTGGTCCTTATCATTCAGCAGACGCTTTTGCTTGGCATCGGACTGGGAGCGGGGACGGCGCGTGAGACCAACCGCTATCGCGACCTTGTGCCCGTGAGCCGCCACTACAACGGTATCTTCCGTATCGTCTTCGGAAAATCCCTATGCTATTTTATGATTTTCTCCGTCATGGCTACTTACCTGACGTTGGTCGTACCCCGACTCTTCGGGTTCATCTCCATTGGTGAGGTGCATGCCCTGTTCGGCCTGATGGTGCCTTACCTGCTGGCCTGCATCTTCTTCGGAATGATGCTCTCCTGTCTGGTGCGCTATCGTGAGAATGTGATCCTGCTCGTCGTCTTCACCTCTGTGCCGTTCCTGTTCCTCTCTGGCATTTCCTGGCCTCAGAGCAACATCCCCGGTGCTTGGCAGGGAGTGGCCACATTGCTCCCCTCTACCTTTGGTATAAGGGGCTTCGTGCGCATCAACACCATGGGCGCAACGCTAGCCGACGTCCGCCAAGAGTATCAGGCCTTGTGGATTCAGGCCACCGTCTATTTCTTCGTGACCTGCCTGGTCTATCGCTCACAGATTAATCTTGCCCATCGCCATGCCAACGAGCGCCTTCAGCACCTGAAGGAGAAGGCTATTGAAGCTAAGAGAAAAGCGGTCATGCCGTGACCATGTATGGTCATTTCTTCACTCCGACAATCTTGGTGGGAGCCTGTTCGCGGTTGCGACGATTGACAACAGTAACTACGGCCTGGGCAAGGTTGAGGAAGGCTTGGCCGGTCATGGTCTCAATGTTTGTGGCAGCAGGCATGCCGCTGTCTCCGCTCTCGCAGATACCCTGCACAAGGGGAATCTGGGCGAGCAGAGGAACTTTCATCTCCTTAGCCAGCTGCTTACAGCCTTCCTTCCCGAAGATGTAATAACGGCTCTCAGGCAGTTCGGCGGGCGTGAACCACGCCATGTTCTCCACGAGACCAAGAATGGGAACATTCACCTTCTCGTTGCGATACATGTCGATACCTTTGCGCGCATCGGCCAGTGCCACCTGCTGAGGTGTGGACACGATGACGGCACCAGTGATGGGCAACGTCTGGAGCAGGGTGAGGTGGATGTCGCTGGTGCCCGGCGGGGTGTCGAGGATGAAGTAGTCGAGTTCGCCCCAGTCGGCATCGGCAATGAGCTGTTTCAAGGCAGAGGTGGCCATGCCGCCGCGCCAGAGGGTGGCCGTATCGGGGGATACAAAGAAGCCGATGGAGAGAAGCTTGACACCATATTGCTCCACGGGCTCGATGAGCTGACGGCCGTCTTTCTCCACGGCATAGGGACGGGCGTCTTCCACGTTGAACATCTTGGGCATGGAAGGGCCGAAGATGTCGGTGTCAAGGAGCCCGACCTTATACCCCAGACGGGCCAGAGAGATGGCAAGATTGGCTGAGACGGTGGACTTGCCCACGCCGCCCTTGCCGGAGCTGACGGCAATGATGTTCTTCACGCCGGGGAGCATCTTACCGACCTCCGGACGGGGCTTCGTCTTGAACTCGGTCTGTATCTCCACGGCGATGTCTTGACCGCAATGGTAATGGATGGCGGCCTCGGCAGCCTTTATGGTGGACTTCAGGAACGGGTCGGTTTCACGGAGGAACTCCAACACTACTCTCACATTCCAGTTCTTTCCTCCTTCGGAAGGATCAATGGGAGTCACGGTGGGCGCATCTGCCAATAGTCCACTCTCTACGATGTTTTTCTTTGTTCCGGGATAGATAACGGTGGCAAGTGCCTCTTCTATTAATTTTGGGTATAAAGTGTTGCTCATTGTCTTTTTTCGTTATTTTGACGACAAAATTACGGAAATAATCTCTGATAATAGAATAAATAGAAAATAATTTCGTATTTTTGCCACATGATGAGATTCAAACTGATTTTTTGCTCTATATTTCTCTGGGCTGTCCAGACCGTGACAGCCGACGTGGTGTGGTTTGATGGAAAGAGACCTGTCAGCTATAGCTTGCAGGATCATGTCTCTCCGGTTGTCAAGGTGGCTCTCGATATGTTCAATGATGACATGCTTGCGGTAACGGGAATGAAGACGGACTGCAGAAGTGGAGCTCCCATCGACATCGTTCAACTCGATATGCTTACCAATAAGGAGTTTAAGAAACTCGCCAAACGTCATCTTCCCATTGAGAGAATCATCGCCAGGAAGGAGGCTTTCTACATTGGTTGTCATCAGTACAGGCTGGTGGTGATGGGTAGTGATGCGCGGGGTACGGCATACGGCATACTGGAACTCTCTCGTATGGCGGGCATATCGCCGTGGGTATGGTGGGGCGATGTAACTCCGCAACGCCGAGAGGAGCTGAGAACACCGGAGGACTTCGTGACGGTGCAGTGGCCATCGGTGGAATATCGCGGTATCTTCATCAATGACGAAGACTGGTCGCTACGGCCGTGGGCACATGAGAAGATGGATACGCGGCTGCCAAAAGGTGCAATAGGGCCGCGTACCTATAAGAAAATATTCGAACTCCTGTTGCGCCTGCGTGCCAATACACTCTGGCCTGCCATGCATGAGGGAACGACACCCTTCTTCAAGGTGAAGGGAAACAGGCAGGTCGCTGACTCGTGTGCCATATTCATCGGCTCCAGCCATTGTGAACCGATGCTCCGAAACAATGTCGGGGAGTGGGACCGGCAGTGTATGGGTGAGTATAACTATGTCACTAACCGCCAACGAGTGATGAATTATTGGGAGGAGCGCGTGAAGGAAACAGATGACATGGCTGCACTCTATACGCTGGGTATGCGCGGCATTCATGACGGTTCGATGGAAGGGGTGAAGACGCTGGAAGAGAAGACAAGGGTTTTGCAGCAGGTGATTGATGATCAGCGGATGCTCTTGAAGAAGCATTTTGGGAGTGCACTGGAAGAGATTCCGCAGGTGTTCATCCCATATAAGGAGGTGCTGAACATCTATGAGAATGGACTGCAGTTACCGGATGATGTAATGACAATGTGGTGCGATGACAACTATGGCTACCTGACACGGCTGCCCGATGCGAGTCAGCAGAGAAGGAGTGGGGGAGCGGGTGTCTATTATCACTTGAGCTATTGGGGAAGACCGCATGACTACCTGTGGTTGACGACAACGCAGCCTGGACTCATTGTCCACGAGATGAACATGGCTTATCGTCATCAGGCGCGCCGGTTGTGGATAGCCAATGTGCATGACCCGAAGGTGGCTGCCTATGACCTAAGCCTGTTCCTGGACATGGCATGGAATATCAACAGCGTTCATCCCATGTCTGTGAGCCATCATCTGGCGCAGTGGCTGGTACAGCAGTTCGGCGAGGACGCAGGCAGAAAACTCGCACCCGTGATGACAGAGTTTTATCGGTTGACCACATTGCGTAAGCCGGAGTTCATGGGGTGGAATCAGGTGGAACTCGATAAGAATAAATATCCAAGAGGACTCTCTCCGGCTGGAGACTCGGAATTCAGTGCTGTAGCCTTCGGGAATGAACTGGAACGTTATCTCGATGATTATGAGAGGTTGAAAAAACAGGTTACGGAGATTGAACGCAATATACGTCCGGAACTGAGTGACGCTTTCTTTGCAATCGTGAAATATCCGGTGTTTGCTGCAGCTGCAATGGCTACCAAACATTTGCAGGCGCAGGAGTCGCGACATATTGCTCGCCCGGCATCTTTCCACCATGATGAGGAGGCTTTGGTTTCCGCGGCAAGGAGTGTGGCGGCCTACAGAGAACTTCAGACACTCACCTCTTATTATAATAAGGAGCTCGCGCGTGGGAAATGGCAAGGGTTGATGACGATGACTCCCAGAGATCTTCCCGTCTTCGGTGCACCGCAATTGCCTGACCAACTGACAGAGAAGGAAATAGAGGAGTATTCACGCCCGGAAATCGTGAACGAACAGTTGACGGCTATGAAGGAAGCACAGAAAACTTACAGGAAACAACAGCTGCCACCTGGTGTGATTGCTGCTAATGCATGTAAATTCACAGCGGCTTCTGATGGGGTGCAGGTAATAGAGATGCTTGGACATAGCATGAAGGCCGTGAGCATTCCGAAGGATGGCTCTGTTTCTTACCGCTTCAATGTTTCCAGACATGGGAAGACCATGCTCTCTTTGGCGTTTGTCCCCACTCATGCGAACGATCGAGGAGACATCCGCGTAGCGGTTAGCATCGATGGGGCGGAGAAAGCTGTCTTTTCGCTGAAGGAAGCTGACCGCTCGGAACAATGGAAAATACAGGTGCTCCGCGGACAGGCACTGAGAAAACGGGAGCTGTTCCTGACCTATGGTTCACATACGCTGACTGTCAAGGCACTTGATGAACATGTGATTCTGGATCAATGGATGTTCGACATGGATACGGAACGGCGTTTCTATTCTTTCCCCATTGCCTCCGCCATGTAAGAAAAAATGTGGTGCCGCATCTCTCGACGCAGCACCACTACAGTTAACTCAACTTATAATTGTATACAATATTCTCACGAATATATGCGTATACAATAGCGTATGATATTGTTAGACATTTTTGTACTATGGGAGGTCTTTTCCTCAAATTGCACGTTGTCGAAAGTTCCAGATTTCGAAATGGAAACAAGATGAGTTATAAACCGTTTGCAAATTTACACTTATTTTTGTAATAGGCAAAATTTTTTCAACAAAATTTTTGCCAACAAACAAAATTTGGGGAAAGAAAAAGCGTGGATCAATTGATATTACCCACTTCAGGCTCTGGAAAAGACCTACACAACGCAATAATCAACTGTCCACGCATTCCTTTTTGAATGTTCGTCTTTGACGCCAGTGTGACTGTATTCGTTGTATTTTGTCGAAACTTCCAGATTTCGAAATGTGGAATAGATCTCACAATGTGCTTTTATTTTGACATGCAAAATTAGTAATAATTTTTTATTCAAGCAAGGTTTTTATGAATTATTTTGTTATTTTTTTTCGTTTTTCATTTTCTTTTGTCCAAAGAACTCCGCTTGGGACGATGGTAACTGCGATATTCGTCCAAAGGGATTTCTTCCTCGGGTTCTTCTAACAGAATGGCCTTGGGTAACTGAAATCTCAGGTATCTGATGTTGAGTCCGCGCTCAAGCCACATCGACTCGTAATAGGTCTGGATGGAAAGAATTTTCATGGTCTCCTCGTCCAGGCTCTCCATGTGGTATAGGTCTTCAGTACGAAGCTGGACAGGAAGGGAATTCTTTTCTATTAACAGGGATGTGTAGGTGAAGAGGAAGTTGGAGTCTGTCTTTATGTGAATAATCCCGCCATCAATGAGGAAATGACGATAACGTTCCAGGTAATAGGTGCTGCTCAGGCGCTTGCGAGGGTTCTTCATCTGCGGATCGCTGAATGTCAGCCATATTTCCTCCACTTCATCAACTCCAAAGAAACGATCAATCAGTTCAATGTTGGTTCGTAGAAAGGCTACGTTTGACAGACCTTCTTCCAATGCCATTTTGGCACCCGTCCATAGACGTGCTCCTTTAATATCTACGCCAATGAAATTCTTCTCTGGGTAAAGACGTGCCAATTCAACGGTGTATTCTCCTTTTCCACATCCAAGCTCCAGTACGATAGGGTTGTCGTTGTGGAAATATTCCTTACCCCAGAGCCCTTTCATCTCAAAAGGAATGTCTTGGATGACTGAAAACGGATATTGAAATACATTTTTGAAAGTTTCCAGTTCTGCGAATTTTTCTAATTTACCTTTTCCCATTGTTCCTTTCTTTTTTTTCTGATAGTGAAGATTGGACTGCAAAAGTAATAATATTTTTGAGATTATCCAATGGATTATTTTGATTTATGTCAAGATTTCTGTAAAAAGTGTATTTTCTTTGTTTTTTTTTATTAAAATATTTGTGGGATTGATGGGAAAGCTGTACCTTTGCACTCGCTTCGCTCAAAAAAAACGAGGCACAAGAGAAAGAGTTCTTTGAAATCATTACATAAGACAGAGAGTAGTACAAGAAAGAAGCTGCACACCTTATATAATATATATGCGTGTGCGAGGGTTTTGAAAATGAGACTCTATAGATTCCTTTTTCCAAGGTAATGCTCAATAGACAGACGAGATATGTACGTCCTGGTCAGAGACAAACAAGAAACTATACAATGGAGAGTTTGATCCTGGCTCAGGATGAACGCTAGCTACAGGCTTAACACATGCAAGTCGAGGGGCAGCATGATTCTAGCTTGCTAGAATTGATGGCGACCGG
>Ga0247611_10002130_pt1 | contig 33159 bp, 53 predicted proteins | sample 177DNAGHGhighgp2_FD_192422 | JGI IMG/M metagenome (GOLD analysis project Ga0247611, IMG submission 192422) | Sheep rumen microbial communities from Palmerston North, Manawatu-Wanganui, New Zealand - 1770 DNA GHGhigh gp2 | ecosystem: Host-associated > Mammals > Digestive system > Stomach > Rumen... | reverse complement strand
TTCTCCCTTAGATGCTTATTTTAGGGCTATATGGGGGGCTATTTGAAATATGTTGTTACTTCTTTTATTATTTTTTCATCCGCATAAAATGTTTCTGTAATATAATCTACCATTTGTTCCATTGTAGTTTCTTCATTGCTTGTTGCCATTATTACATACCCTTGTGATTTTGAATCATCTATTACTTTACATGTGTGTCCTTCTAACATTCTTATTCTATTTCTATATTGTTCAATTTCTTTTGAAAGAGCTTCTATTATTTCTTTATCGCTCATATCTTTATTATTGTAAAACCTCGTTACTCTATTTCTTGTATATTTATAATCTTCGTTCATTCTTAATCAAATCTCCATTTTCATCAAATACATATTCCGCTTCTTCAGCAAAGTGTTCTTTATTATGACATTCTTGGCACAAGCTTTCTAAGTTATCTATGTTAAAGAATACATTATCATCCATGTAGTTAATATCTGTTATATATTCTTTATGATGTATTATATTGACTACAGAATACTTTCCGCTTCTTTAAACATCTTTCACAAAAAGGATTTAATATTCTTTTTTGTTTAGTTAGTTTCTGCCATCTTTTACTTTTATATTTCTTTGCTATTTCTGGATTATCTCTATATGTCATATTACTTTACTTTCTTTGTTGTTTTCTTTGTTGTCTTTACAGCCTTTTCTGTTTTAACTTCTTTCTTTGCTGTTTCAACAACTTCTTTTTCTTCTTTGATTTCTTTAACTACTTCTACAAATCCTAATTCAACTAAATGTTCTTTTCTTGCATAATCAACTTCCCATTGTTCTCCTTTTTTAGGAATATATTTAACTCCTTTGACTTGAGTTAATTCTTTATCCCAATTATTAGTTCTTTCGTATTTGTCTGTTGCTTGTACTAAATACTTCATTTTCTTTTCCTCCCCATAATTTGATTTTACATTGGCTAATAAATTAATCCAGTTATCCTCTGGAATTTTATATTTGAAAGGTTTTACCTCTTTATTAAATATCTGTTCTACTACCTCTTCTACATTGCTCATATCATAATTACATACAATTTTCATGTTGTCATCTATTGGTAATTCTTTTAATATGCTCAATGGAGTTGTTACTATTGGTACTCCATATCCTAATGCCTCATTGTCTGTATAGCAATATGTTTCCATATCATTTGGTAAATGTATTATATAATCTGCCATAGCAATATACGGTCTTATATCTATTCTTGGTTTCATAATACATACATTTGGAGAATTAATTGTTGCTTGAATCCCTGGATTCGAAAATATTAAAAACAAATAATGTTTTCCTGTTCTTTGACAATATCGATCCATTACTTCTATCAATTTTTCAATTCTTCTTCCGCCTTTTACTATATCATCTAATCTTGCTGCTGCTACAAACAACATTACTTTTTCTTTTGGTTCTAATGTCAATGGATTATAGCATTTTTCAGCATCAGTTTTTACTCCTAATCTTTTACACCATTCATCTAGCTTTTCTGTTGAGAATTGAGATACTCCAATAAAATGTGTTAGTTTTGGATGATCTACTTCTGGTCTATATCCTAATTCTTCATAATTGGCATGGCCTACAAAAGCATAATAATTCTCTATTGATTCAACATCATCTATCATATCAAGATTAAAATTAAAAAATACCCTGCGACATTTAACTATTTCGCCTGGTATTCTTTTCTTACATCTAATATATTGTCTTAATCTTCGCAACTGAAATTCATCCGCTTCATCATAGAAAATTGTTATATCTATTTCGTTATATTTTTTTGCTATCTCATAAAGGAATTGTTCCGTTCCTCCTATTTTACTTATCTTTCTGAAATAAAAAATATTACTATATAACTCTTTCATAAAACTCACATTTCGCTCCTCTATCTTTTTCAGCTTCATATACTGTTATTTTGCAAAAATTACATTCTTTGTTCTTACATGTTGGACATATCTCTTCTATGTATTTTTGGACTAATTCTTGAGTTGGCATAATATTATTCCTCCTATTATGCAAATTTGTATTTAATCTTCCTTTTTAAAGAACTCACTAGGAGAGTTCTTTTATACATAAATAAACAAAGGAAAAATTTTATAGGATGCTATAATGAACTATTTCTTTATATTTATATTAATTTAACCTAGTATCAATCAATATCTTAATGAAAAAAGAGCAATTACAAAAAGGGGCTTGTAACTACTCTTTATCTCCATACATTTTTGGTTGCGACAATTTTACTATTGTTATTATACTATATATTTTTGTTAAATAATACGACATTTTTACGACATTTTTATGACATTTCATAAATTTAACATTTTTTGAGTAGCTTTATCTATTATTCTTTGTATATGGCGATCACTTCTTGTCTGACTAAACAGCTGAAAATATAGTTTATTCCCTATATCTTCTGCTGTTCTGCCTTCTACATAATAAGCTATTAATATTTGCTTTTCTTTGTATTTTAATGCTTCTAGCCTATCTTCAACTATATCTACTTTTGTTCTTAAATCTTTTGCTTCTTCTTCTAAATTTTTGATTTTTTCTTCTAAATCCCTAATTGTTTTATCGTTTTGTTCAATTTTCTTCAGAACTTTATTGCTTATTTGATTTTTACTATGTATATCTTGATTAATTCCTAACACCGAAGTAACACTAGTATCGCTATCTATATTGTTCAATCTAATCCTAGCACTCTTTAAATCTTTAAGTACTATATTAAGCTTTGCTTTATTTTCTTTGTAATCTTTTAACAATTCTATCAATTCGTTTTTAGTCATATCTTTTGTTTCCTCCCTACCCAATTATTTACATTCTTTTCAATAATTCTATAGCAATTTATGCATAAATCCCATTTCTTTCGTGGATTCGCATATCCTTCTGCTATATTTACTGTAATTCTTCTTAATGAACTCATTTGTTCTTTACACATATCGCATTCGTATTTACTTTCGTTTTTATCAAATTTATTAAGATTGATTAGCATTTGTAAATCACCTCTTTAATCATCATATACTGATTTAAAATTTTTATCTATTTTTTCTTCCATTCCATGTATTGAAATTTTAGTTCCTATTCCCCATTGATTATTCATTACATAATAGCTCATAAAATCACTAAAATACATATCATCAATAATATAAAAATCATTTGTCTTTTTGGCATAATACATAATAGCATAGCATACTTGAGCTTTATTTTTAGTTATCTCCCCATATTTATATTCCTTTCCGTATTCAAATCCTACACTTACATTAACTACAATATTTCCAGCCTTGTCATCTTTTTTAGAAATAAAAGGAATATTTACTAACATTACTATTTCTTCTATCTCGTCTTGATATTCTTCATCTTTTTTATCAGCTATTTTATTTAATACTACTTCTTCTATTCCTTTTCTTGGAATTGTTATATATGGATTAAAAAATCGTATATCTTCTAAATTATGATTAAATGGATATTCTTTAACACTTTCTGTTTCAAAATCATATTTAAGCCCTAACCATTCAAATATTTTTCCTATATCTTTCCAATTTTCTATATTATTTTTCATCTTATTTTTCCTTTACCTTTCTATCAAATATTGATACATTATCTATTCTGCCACATACTGGGCATTTTACTGTTGGATATACATATGGATTTATATCTCCTGGTAAATATCCAAATATGCTTTTACAATTACTACATTTATGTTTTTTCTCTATTTTATTTTCTTTTATTACTCTCATATCTATTTCTCCTTTAATTTATTATCTAATTGTTTAATTGCTTTTCTCCTTTCTCTAACGGTATATTATAAATTCTATCTCTTTGCATACTGCGAAGCATAGATGATAATATAACTTCTTTATCTGCTTTTAATTCTTGTTTCCTTGCTGGTTTTATACAGTACAATACATTTAATCCATCTATAAATTCTGTATAATATGTAGTTCTCTTTATTCCATATTCATCTATTGTTGTTTCTTCTTTTGGTTCTTGTCTATCAATTGCAACAAAGACACCTATTTCTTTTGGAATATCTTTTTTTACTTGTTCATATAAGGAATATGGCATTACAAAATAATTCTTGTTACCTATAAATGTTAATTTATTTTTTGAATAAAAATCTTGTTTCGATTGCTTTATCTCATAACAATGTATTTCTCTTTGACAATTATACATAATACAATCTACTATTTCGTTTCCAAACCAGCCAATAGTACATTCAAAAACATAAAAATCATTTCTATTATTAAATTTTGCTGCTAATAATTCTTCTAGTTTTTTTGTTCTTTCTGTTTTCATACTTTCTCCTTTCACATTTTTTACACTACTTTTGTGTATGTTTTACACATTTTTAACACTTTTCTACTAGTCCTGCTTTTTTTAAATCTTTAACTTTTTTATTTTTAGTTATTAATTCAACATTTGCAAAAGATAAATCTCTTGACAAATTTTTATATATAAATATTTTCCTTGTATATCCATCTATTTTAATTAAATATGAATTTAATAATCCATATATTTCTTTAATATAAAAATAGAAATAAAAACAATTATCTGTCCCCCCATGTTTTTTATAACCAAATTTTTCTAATTCTTTTAAATCTACATTATCTTTAATCTTTAACATCTTTTTCTACCTCTTTCTTAAAATATTCAATTATTTCTTTTTCACTTTTAAAAAACTTTCCAAAAGGTAAATCAAAACTATCTCTTACTATTTCTACATTCTTATATAAACTATAAAATTGTTCTGCCATCTTATCTATTATAGCTTCTTGTTTTTGGATTAGATTTAATAATATTTGTATATTTTCAAAATTATATTCTTTATGCTCACCTATTTCATTTATTTTTGGGCTCACAATATAATAAGTTGTAATATATGGAAGTTTGTGTTTTATAAACTCTTTTGTCTTTTCAACAACTTCTTTTTCTTCTTTATTCATTTTGATTTAGTCCTCCTAATTTTCTAATAATTTTTTATGTTTATCTTTACTTTTACCTATTTCCATGATATATTAGCATCATACCCTATCGGGTAAATTTAATTACGAGAGGACTGATGCATTATGACAAAAATATTGAGTTTACCCTGTTTCTTAAAGATTAGATTGATGTTTGGTGTTAAGGAATTTAATAGTCCATAAAACATAAGGAACTAAATTTAAAATTCTAGTTGCTATAGGGTAATTTATTACATATCAGAGCCACTACTGATTAAGTACTAGAGCTTTCATAGAAGTTGTATGTGTCAGATACAATAGTATTAAAAGAAACTGTTTGTCATCGAGGAACAGACCTCGCTAAAAAAAGGCTACATTCAACTATTAAATCGGAGTACGACTCTCCTATAAAACGGAAGGATGTTAATAGTTTCAATACTTGCAGAAGTTTAAGATATAAAAATTGTGGGAATAAACTAATCATACTGACACTATGATTAGTTTTTCTATTTTAATTTCCTATTTTTTTGTATTCCTTTAGCATTACTGTTCTTCCATCTTCTGTTCTTCCAAATATCTGTCCATGACTAATAAAAGTATATGTCAAATTCACTCTCTCATCATTTGTTGTTATTCCTTCAAATTCTCCTGTACAACTATTTATATATATTACAATTACAGCAATTGAAATTATAAACAATGAAATAAAAGCTACTATTACAATATTAGAAATCGCTTCTCCATGATCATCTTTCATTTTAATCACTCCTTATTCCTCCTAACTTTATAAGAATTATTTTCGTATTTTTCTTTAGTCAATATCTCCAATACTTGATAATTTTCATCTTCTTTTATAGCTTGTAAATGTTCTTCATCTGCTATGTCTACTATTCCTTCGATATAACCTTTTGTTTCTAATGTTGTTGATACTGTTATTTTGTATTTAATTATATCTCCAACTTTTAATAAATTTTTTATATTAAAACTGTGTTTTAGTACTTCATTTATTGTATATCCGCATAAATGGTCTATATAAAACTTTTCATTAATGATTTTTCTAACTTTATCAATTGTTCCTGTTTTTAATCTTACATATTCTCCTACTTTGATTTGCATAATCTAATCCTTTCTAAACATGTAGTATTCATCTCTAGGTTCTGTTTCTATATTATAGTTTACTGTTATTGTTAATACTTTTCTTTTGGATATTGTGTCTATAGTTACTAGTTCTTCTATTGTTTCATTGTTTACTTCAACATTGTTAATATTTTCTATATCTAGTCTGTCTATTAATTCTTTTATGTTTTCTTTACTTAATTTTTTTATCTGCATTTTGCCTCCTTGTAATATTGTATATTACACTCTATAATATACTTTTACACTATAAACTACTAGTTTATAGTTGGTATGTTTACATACATACTATTTCTAAATTTTTATAATAATTATTTCGTTTATCTCCATCAATATATTTAACTCGTTCCCAACTTTCTAATGGTCTAATAAATAAACTTGCTACAGCTCTTGGTACACTTATCGTGTATCTTTTACCATTTTTATATATATCAGTTTGGACCATCCATCTATGTATTCTAGCTGATTTTATCTTTTTAGTTTTATCGTTTCTTGTTCTTCCATAATTACTCATAGAATAGTCAAAATTAGGTATTTTCTTCCACTTTTCATCAACTATTACCGAATCCTTTATACCTTTTAATTCATAATTAACTTGATCAAATATTAGAAATTTAGGTTTTTTTGGTTCGAAAAATTCTAATATTTCCATAAAACATTTCTTATTAATTGTTTCAGAATATTTATAGTATTTGAACCTTATTTCTTCATCTGTTTGTCTTTCTAGCTTTTCCCACTCTTCATCAGGAATACTTTTATAAACATCTATCATTCCTATTGCTTTTAAATTCTCTATTATGTTTAATAATTCTTTTTGTGTTGTCCTTAAATCTTCAGCAAGTTGTCTTGTTGTTAATACTTCTTCATATTTTGCAACATATATCTTGTCAAATTCTTTCATCTTTCTTTATCTCATTTTCTAATTTTCTTTTTATTGCCATCTCACATGCTTCATCATCTGGTTTATGTATATGACTACAAAATGGGTATCTTGCACAATCTTTACATTTCATACTATTCAACCTTTCTATATACTGCAACTTTACAGCCGCTCATTTCATCAAATTTTTTAGATATAACTTTTACTAATCCTAGTTTTACTAATTCTGTTAGTCTTGGAGCTGTTTCTTGCCTTTCTGCAGTTCGTAACAATCTGTTGCCATCTTCATCAAATGTATTATGCATTTTGTTTGCTAACTCTCTTGCTGTAAATTCCTCATTTCCTAAATTTTCATAAATTATTTTATTCTTCTTTTTTAGTTGTATCTTTTCGTAGCTTTCTTTCCTTGTTTCTCTAGTTATTTCATTCATAACTATCACTCCTTTGTATATACCGCTTCTCCGTCTAATTATCTTGATCATTAATTTACACTTATCGGTATCATTTAATTTTATAAAATCACTCTTTTTAACTTTTTCCATAACTACATCCTCACTAAATTTCTAAATTCGCTAACTGCCTTAATAAATCTTAAAGTTACTTTGGTTAATCCTCCTGCCCTTTGTTTCTGCAAATCAACTACTATGTTTTCTGCAAATTGTTTTTCCTCGTTTTCATTTTCCTTATATAAAAATATTACATTGTCAGCATCTTGTTCTATTGCTCCTGACTCTCTCAAGTCTGCAAGTGTTGGTTCTGTTCTTGCTGCATTTCTGTTTAGCTGACATAAACCCACAACTGGAATTTTTAATTCTAAACTTAATAGTTTAAGTGTTCTTGTTATTTCTGCTACCTCTTGCTCTCTACTATTAAATCTATTTTTACTCTTGATCAATTGAATATAGTCTATTATTAGCAGCCCTAGATTTTCTTTATTTTTTAGTTTTCTTGCGTACATTTCTATTTGTTCTATTGTTCTTGCTTTAGTATTTATGCTAATTGGTAAATCTGATATTTTAATTGCTGCCATTGTTACTTTTTCTTGTTCCTTTTCATCTAAAAAGCCTGTTCTTATTTTGTTGCTATCAATAGATGCATTTTTTGCAATTAGCTTTTGTATAATTTGATTTTCTGACATCTCGAGGCTAACAATTGCAACTTTAACTCCACCTCTTGCTATTTTTTCTGCAATTTGTAGTGCAAATGTTGTCTTTCCAACTCCTGGTCTTGCCCCTATAACTGTCAGTTCCTCTTTGTGTAAGCCATTTGTAGCTTTATCTAAATCAATAAATCCTGTATATAGTTTATAGTCGTATTCATCTTTGATTTTTTGTTCAATAATATTGGTTGTTTCGACTACCATGTCTAAAAAACTTTCTTCTGCTTGTCCTCTTGAATTTATTTGATTTAATTCTTTTATGCTTTTTTCTATATAAATTTCGACTTCCTCTGTATCTTTTATTTCCTCTTCTATCTTTTTGGCTAAATTATATGTTTTTCTTTTCTTTGTAAATTCTTTAATTTTGGAATATGCATAATCTAATGTGCATTTTAGTTGGTACGCATTATCTTGCATATCACTTATGTATATTGTTATATCCATGTCATTGCCTTGTATTTGTTCACATATAGATTTGATATTTATTTCTTGTTTTTTATCTTTTAGATTTTTAATGGCTTTAAATATTTGCTGATTTTTTGCACTTACAAAATCTTCTACATCTAAATCTAATTCTTCTTGCTCAAATATTAAGTAATATAACAATACTTTTTCTATTTCTTCATCATACATAATATCGCCCCTTTATCCTTTTCGTACAATTTTGTTATATTCTTCTTCTGTATATGACACTTCCTCATATTCTATTTTTTTATCAGTTTGTTTTTTCTTTGATGTCTGGTTTTTAAATTCTTGCTGTTTCATCTTGAATTGTTCTGCAGTATATATTTTGTTTTTTATGCAGTCGTTTAGAATACTTGCTATATATTTCCAATTTCGTACATTTCGACTTACCGCTTCTTTCATAGCTTCAATTATTAGCTCTGCATATAAACCTTCATGTAAATATTTATCGATATCTTCTGAAATATACTGTGTGATTAGTGTTATGTTATTTTCATAAAATTCAGTAACACTCTTTAATTCCTCTTGAAAATTTCTTTCTTCCTTCTTCTTTTTCTTATTATTAATACTTGTATTATTCTCTTTGGCGTTTTGGCAATACCCCCCTTGTTCTTTTGGCAATACCCTATTGATATTTGGCAATACCTCATTAAGCTGTATAATTCTTTTTTCAACGGCTTTAGAGTTTTCCTTGTAAATATATTTTAATGTTATATAACCAAAATTATCTAAACCAGTTACCCATTTACTTATTGTTGATGGATCTACCTTATATAAATTTGCAAAATAGGTATTACTAGCCCAACACTCTCCATATCTATTAGATAATGCTGATATTTCGCTATACAAAATTTTTTCATTTGCTTTTAACCTATCATCATATCTTACTTTTGCAGGTATAACTGCATAATAATTAGGATTTTCCATTTGTGTTTCTCCTTTACAAACAATTTTGCCCATATCTTTCTCTAAATTCAGCTTCTGTTTTTTTGTAATAACTCATCCATGCTTTCTGTGCATTTTTCTTTAATAATCTATTTAATTTATTGCCATTTTTACCATGAACACCATTTGTTCCCTCATGATCTTCATCTGTTAAAAAAACAATTAATCCATCTTGAATACTCTTATATCTATATGCTCTTCCAAAAAATACTTCATGTCTATTGTTATACTTTTTTGTTCGTTTTAAGCTATATTTGGTACTAGGTGGCATAATACAGAAATCTGTTTTTAATTCCGCTTCTGATATATTTTTTTTATTGTTTTTATTAGCAGCTTTTTTATTTGTTTTTTTCTTAGGTTTAGGCTTTATGTTTTCCACTTTCTTATCTACAATTGTTCCATTTTTAGGACATGGATGAAATTCCTTACTTAAATCTTTTACTACCATATATCTCCCTCTTGATTTCTTTATCATTTTTTGGTATAATAATAAAGAAATCATGTATTTATGTTTGTATTTTGATTTTGAGTTATCTAATTGATTGGTAGTCGCTAGATAGCTCTTTTTTTAATATTGTTCTTATTTGATTTTTTAAGTTATCTATATTGTTATAATCTTGTTTCTTTAATAATTTTTCTATTTCTAATAGCTTCTTATGAAGTCTATAATTTTCTAAATGCTCATCCATTGTTTCTGTTCTTAAATCTTTATTTACTTGTTCTAATTCAGAAATCTTATTTTCTGCGTTTTTTAATGCTCTAGTTCTTGCTGCAACTAAACCTTCTAATTCTTTTTTTCTTCTAAACATTTTTCTTACACTCCTTCATTAATAATTTCATTTTTGCTAATGTTACAATGTGCCAATAATAACACTTGTCTAACTTATCCATCTTTTGTTCCTCCTTTTAATAAACTGTTATTTTTGTAAATGACCAAATTCCAAATGCTATACTTCCTATGTATATTGATCCATATACAACTGCTCGTCCTATTAATGCATATACTTTATTTTTATCAATCTTTCTCATTTGTATCACCTCTCTTTCATTTATTTATCCTTTACCTCTACTTGTACTTTAACATTTGGTGCTATATGATTGGCCTTTATATCTACCAATGTCTGTAGTATTAATCTTATGTGTTCTGATGTTATTCCTTCCATATTAACTTTGCTCAATTCCACCACCTCTATTAATTCTTATTCGTATCTTTTGTCCATTTTTACACTATTTGCTTTAATTTAGTATTGTCGAATTATGTCGAAAAGTTATTGATAAAAAAATAACTATTCGGTTTGTTTTTCTTTTGTTCAACATATTTTACTTAATCTATAAAAAAAATATCAGGTACTCTTTTACCCAAAGCATTTGCTATTTTTTCCAATGTAACATTAGTTATTACTTCTGATTTTCCTGTTTCTAATTCAGATATTATAGTTCTTGATACATCAGCTTTTCTTGCTAATTCTTCTTGCGATAGTCCTTGTTGTATTCTTGTTTCTTTAACACTATTTTGCATTTTTACACCTCCTTTTGTTCAACTTGTTGTACAAATATTATCATTGTTTTTTTATTTTGTCAAGTATGTTGTACAAAAAAGTTTAAAATTTTTTTGACTTTTTGTCCATCTTGTTGTACAATATAGTTATACCAAAGTTTTGGAGGTTCTTAAAATGTTTATTGGAGATTTAATTAAAGAATATAGAACAAAAAATAAAATGTCTTTAAGAGATTTTGCAAGTAGATGTGGATTAAGTCATACTTATATATCAGCTTTAGAAAAAAATATTGATTCAAGAACTGGTAAGCCTATCGCACCTACTTTAGATACTGTTAAATACATTTCTAAAGGAATGAATATGCAAATTGAAGATATTTTAAAAATATTAGATGATGAACAAGAATTTATTGTTAATGAAGAAGTTTCAAAATCATTTATAAATAATTCTGCAGCTGTATTAGTATATGGAACTATTCCTGCAGGTGTACCTATGGAAATGATTGAAGATATTATTGATACTGAAGAAATTCCAGCAGATATGTTAAAAGGTGGAAAACAGTATTTTGGTTTAAAAATAAAAGGCAATTCTATGTATCCAGAATATCTTGATGGAGATACGATTATACTTGAAAAAGTTGAAAATGTTGAAAATGGAACTGATGCTGTAATTATGGTTAATGGTAACGATGGAACATTCAAGAGAGTGTTTAAAAATGAAAATGGAATCATTTTGCAACCATTAAATTCAGAATTTCAACCTCTAGTATATACAAATGAACAAATCGAAAAATTACCTATAAAAATAATAGGCAAAGTAATTGAATTGAGAAGAAAAAAATAGATAATGTATCCCTCGCCAAAGTTTTACATTATCTATAACTAGCCACTTGTATAAGTAGTTTGCTTATATTTATTATACATTAATAAACCTTCTTATACAAGTACCGAATTTTTGTTTAAGGAGGTATTTTTTTGTGAAACCTAATATAAATAATAATATGAAAGATTTTAAAAATAAAGCTGAAGAAGTAGCTCTTTATATCAGAGTTTCTACAGAGGAACAAGCTATTAATGGTGATAGCTTAAGAACTCAAAGAGAAGAATTAACAAAATATGCTAATGCAAACGGATTTCATATATATAACATTTATGAAGATGATGGTTTTTCTGCTACCAACTTAAACAGACCTGCACTCCAAAAAATGTTAAAAGATGTTGAACAAAATCAAATAAATAGGATCTTAATAACCAAATTAGATAGATTATCCAGAGGTGTTAGAAATTATTACAAAATATTAGATGTTTTAGATAAGCATGAAGTTTATTGGCAAACAATATTTGAAAAATACGATAGTTCTACAGCTAATGGTAGGTTGCATATAAATATTATGCTTTCTGTTGCTGAAAACGAATCAGCACAAACTTCTGAAAGAATACGAAGTGTATTTAAAACTAAATTAGAAAATAAAGAAGTAATAAGTGGTAAGTTACCTATAGGCTTAAAAAAAGAAGGAAAAAATCTCGTAATTAATGAAGATGAAAAAAATATTGTCTTGGATGCATTTCATTATCATAAAGAAACAGCCAGTTGTTATCAAACATTCCAAAAATTAGATCTAAAATATCCTGAATTACATCTTAATTATATGATTACTTATAGAATGCTAACTCAAAAACTATATATAGGCATAAAAGAAACAAGATACGGGGAAATTAAGAACTTTTGTCCTGCAATTATAGATGAAAACACATTTATAAATACTCAAAAACTTCTTTCTAAAAATGCAAGAAAAGCAAGTGCTAAAAATACTGAAGGATATTTATTTCAAGGATTATTAAAATGTTCTGAATGTGGATATGTTTTAGGTGGAAAATTTTATTCCAAATTACCTGAAACATCAAGATATTATTATATATGCAGACATCATCACTTAACTCAAAAATGTAGTTGTCACACTAATTTTAATGAAATAAAAATAGAACAAAAATTACTTAAAGAATTTGAAATCCAATTAAAAAAATATATATACAAGTACGAATACAAACAACAAATTGCCCAAAAAATAGATTCTTCAAAAGAAATAGTTTCCATTGAGAATAAATTAACAAAACTTAAAGATTTATATGTAAGGGATTTAATCAGAATAGAAGATTACGAAAAAGACTATAAAATATTTTTATCGCAGCTTAAGGAACTAAAAAATAAACAAAAAACTTTAGAAAAAATACTTCCTAGCGATGAAACCAACATAGAAGCATTAAAATCGATTTTAAAGGAAGATATTCCTTCGATATATAATTCATTATCTCGACAAGAAAAAAGACAAATATGGCTATCTGCTATTGATTATATATCTATTGATAAAGATTATAATATGAAAATATTTTTTATTTAACCCTTTTATGGTATTTTTTTCTATAGACAGATGTTAATAGAAAAAAATACCATAAGTTTTATAAAATAAAAATGAGGTATTATACCCCATTTGCTAATCTTATTATTTTTCTAAAATCTTTCTGCCCTGTCATATATTTCAAGCTTTCAATATTCAATACTAAATAATAGTTTTTATACTTATTATATTCCTTTTTGTTTTTTATTTTTAAAATTTTAATCATTTGTAGAGATTGATTGTATATATTATTCATATTTATCACCTCTAAAATAATTATAGCACATTATGTATATTATGTTTGTTGAAACTTGTCGAATGCAGCATTTTTTATAAAAACGATTGATTGTTCATTTTTACCATGTTATAATTTTCAAAAAAGATTTTTAAAAGAAAGAGTGTGATAGAATGATTTTAAGTGCATTACTAATTTCTAGTAATAAAGTAGTAGAGCTATTTGATACAGAAAAACATACAAAAGAAGAAGAAGAAATTTTCAGAAAAAAATATCTAGCCAAAGATGGCTTCTGCATTGCAACAACTCAAAATTAATTAAATAAAAAAAGAGCTAGACTGAAATTAATCAATCTAGCTCTACTTTTATCTATAACTATTTACATCTATATATGCTACTCTTCCAGTAACATTAACTCTTACTAAATCTACACTAGAATTAATATTTTCTAGTATTGTAACTGTTGTATTTGATTTATAGGTATAAATCGTTCCTGTTAAATCTGGATTACTATACAAATAACAAGCATTAGTTTTTCTTGTTTCTCCTACTGTTCCTGTATATATTGGTTGACTTGTTCCAATGTAATTTGAAGTATCTATATAAGCATATCTTCCTGTAGCATTTACTCTTATATAATCTACATTAGGGCTTACATTTTCAAGTATAGTTATTGTTGTATTTGATTTATATGTATAAATCGTTCCTGTTAAATCTGGATTACTATATAAGTAACAAGCTTGTATCTTTCTTATTTCTCCTACTGTATCTTCTGTATAAGTATTTGTTGATTGTACTAGATAATCAGAACACACCCATTCGCAATCTCCTATCATAGCCCAATTGTCTATTGTTTCGTAAACAGTAACCTGTGTTCCATTACTTAAGCTTCCAACTATATCTCCCCAAGGTTCTGTTCTTACATTTAAGGCTGTATTAACTTGAACATATCTTGTATATGGTTCTACTACAACTGGCTTATCATCATTTGGTTTTACAGCTCCTGTATTTTTATATGCAAAAAATTTAGTATAATTTGCATATTCTCTAAAATTATCTATTGTACAATAAACATTGTATCCATCAACCCATACTTTACCTCTCCTAGTTGGTGTATCAAACTTTCCTGCATAAAGATATGGATCATATATTTTAATTGTATCTCCATCTATTCCTACTAATACAATAAAATGTCCACCTGTTGTAAATAAACCATTGCCACAACTTGCTACAACTAAATAATTATTCCTTAATAAATCTACTACATCATCTAATTTATATGTCTCTAGATACTCTATATCAAATACATCTGCTGTCCATCTAAAGGCAGAAAAATAAGTGCCATTATCAGCACTTCTGAATCCATTATCTACAAATAAATCTCCCATATCATCTGGAGTTATTGCTCCTTTTATAGCTGTTACTACCATACTTGCTGATGTTGGACCACAACCACTTGAACCTATTGTTTGTTCTGGATTTCCTACTGAAGTATATGGGTGGTTTTTCCATCTGCTATCAATTTGGCTATAATATGTAAGACCTGTATAATTTCCTAAACTTATTGAAGGAAATTCACTATCTCCATTATAAGCTATATCGCCTTGTAACAAAAATCCTTCTGTTTCTGTTACTTGCTGTTCTTCTCCTGTTTCCTGTTCTTGCTCTTCTGTTTGTTCTTCAATTTTTGTTGTTGGTAAATCTTTTATTTCCTGGTCTGTCATATTATAAGTTACTATACTGTCTATAACTATATCTACAGCTTTATGTACTTCGTTCTTGTTTATTTCGCCTGTTGCTTGGAATCCAAATATAACTCCTAGTATAATAACCATTGCTGATAAAATTGAATACACTATCTTTTTATTTTTCATATTTATCGCCTCCTAATCTATTAATTCAAAGCTATGTACTTTTGTATATATGGCATCGACAAATGAATTGCCTTTTAATGCTTTATATTGTACATAGCTATATTCAATACTTTCTAGTTGATATTTTGTTATTTTCTTTGTATCTTTACATCTATCATATATTGACAAAATGTCGTTTCTCAAACTGCATTTTGTAGCCTCTAACATTGCTTTTGCAAATTTATATAATGCCACAAGAAAACCACCAATAAACAATATCTGCGCCCAATATGTTTTAATAAATTCTAGCATTATTCTGCCTCGCTTTCTGCAGAGTCCTCTACAGATTCTTCTACAGTATCTTCTGCATTTAATATTTCTTCAAAATATGTAAATGTTTCTTCATAGTCGTTAGCTGTTAATAAGCCTTTTTCATTTAAATCATCTAATTTTACTAGTGCATATTCTACTGGGTATTCTCCTTTGTCAACTAAATTGCGTAGTGCTTTAACTCTTGTAGCACTTCTTCTTTCTAATATACTCATATCTCTACACCTCACTTTCTAATACTTCAAGTCTTGTTAATATATCATTTAAACTTCTTATTGCTGTTGCCGTTATTATTGGTTCTAAATCACTACTTGTTGCACTTATATTTGTTTCATTTATATAACTGTATGCTTGTAGGTATGCTTCTAATTGATTAATTAGTGTAGTATCTGTTATTTCTGTGTCTGTTGGTTCTCTCATTGGATACAATACAATTGGTCTTTCTTCATCTAACCAAGCCTTGAATTTTGTAGTGCCATTCGTTTCATTAGATACATAACACATACATAATCTTGCATAAGTATATTGAGTTCCTGAATGCAATATTGAAATTCCAGTTTTACCTGACCAAGTATTCCCCATTGAAACAGCTTTAAATTTATCGCTTACTATTTTTGCAACAAGAGTTGTTTCTGAATTTTCTGGGTCTTTAATTCCAATATCGGTATTCATATAAAATCTAAAATTGCCAGATGAAGTCGCATTATAACTCCAACCACTCTCTGTACCATCAAAGACCCTTTTCATTGCTTCTTTGTGCAAATACCATTTACCATTTCTTTTATATACACTATCTTGTATATCTGTATCAGGTATTTTATTCAATTCTATATTACCTAATGCAATTGATATATTTTGTTCTTCTGTTCCATCTTCATTTTCAATATGTGTATTAATATTGCCTGTAACATTATGTATTGTTTGAGGGTAGTCTGGATTTGGACTTGCTGTTCCTCCAACATAAGGCTCGTATGATGTAGCTGTTGAACCTTCTTCTAGTTGTATTTTACTAAAGCTAAGAGTTTCTGAATTTCCTTGCCTTCTAATGTCTAAATAACATTCACTTTCAGTTGTGAAAGTTTTATTATCTGCCGTAAATCCAACATGACTAATTGCAGAACCTTCACTATCAAAGAAACCTAGATTTATAGTAATATCATTTCGTATTAAATCATAAAATTTTATAGTATAAGTAGTATTAGCTTTTAGTTTAATCAATTTTGTAATATTTCGTGTATTGTTATTGCCTGATACATTATAAAATATTGACCTATAATATGACCCTAATTCGCTTGTTGTCCATAAACCTGTACTATCATCATAAGTATTATAACCTTCTTCTTGGCTTAATAGTGCAGGATTAAACAAATTCTTCCCTGTATAACTTTGTTGAAAAGTATTTCCTTTCATTAATAACTCTATAAATCTAGCTTTTGCAGTATTACTTAACTTGAAATTAGTGCCTGTACCACTCACTTGTAATGAGTTATTTCTCAAATCTTCTACATCGTTTTGTAATTTACTTATTTTCTCTTCTGCAGTAGCTAAATCTGTTTCTAAATCATCTATATCTGTTTCTGCTGCTGACATACTACCTTGTAGTATACCAACTTGCCCTTCTAAAGTATCTATATCATTTTCCGCATTAAATATTCTTCCTCTCAATTCAGTATCATCATATGTAGTTTCTTGTACCGCTTCTTCGATTGCAGCATCAATACTCTCTGCCATTTCTTTCATATCTGCAGGTATATCTGCATCCTCAGTATAATCATCTGGATAATATATGTTTCTATTTGTTGTTTGTGCCATTTTATTATTCTCCTTTCATTAATTGGCTATATGTGTAACTTTTAGCCTCTGTATAAGTTTTTGTTTTAAGTTCATTGTAAGTTAAGCCTTTAAAAAGTTTTATTTTAAATGAAAAAGTAGAACCAACCAATATTTTATTTGGCTCTACAACTTTATCTATTATTTTAATCATGTTAGATACCTCTTTTCCATGTGCCATTTACATTAATCCATATAACAGCCCTTTTCCATGTGCCATTTACATTAATCCACAGTTTTCCTCTCTTCCATGAAGAAGATATATTTATTTTCATTGTCTTTTGGTTACCTTTAAGTGTAATAGTACATGTTTTAGAATTAGTATATCCTGCTCCTGTAACAGTAAAAGTAGCAGTTACACTACTGCTACTTCCATATTTTTTGTATATATTATCTAGTTCTGTATCGCTAAATTGTATTGTATTGTTTCCTGCTGACACACTCCTTGTTAATATTTGTGTTCCACCTATTTCCATCTTCAAACTTAAATTGCTTATACTTCCTGGATTGGTTATTCCAACAACTTCACTATCTCCATGGTTAAAATTATTTGCTGTGCTTATTTTAGCTCTATCATAAGTTGTAACAGATAATGCTGAACTCTCTGTATATAGTGAACTATCTTTTCTTCTTACTCTTGTTTTTATAGAATATGTTGTATTAGGACTTAGATTGCTTATTGTATATGTTCCACTTTTGGCATCTGAACTACTTGCTGTTACCCAGTTACCATTACCAATCTTGTATTGTACTTGATTACATGTAGCATTGGCTGACCAATTCATTTTTATAGAATTTAAAGTCTTAGAATTAAGGCTTTGTGTTAATGTTGCATATCGTGGAATATCTGGCAAACTCCAACTTCCACTACCATCAACATTAGGGTCATAATAATATATAGCTCCATAGCAACTTGCACCGAAATTTTTTTTTCCATCTGCATTATGCGTTATTGTCATTTGACCGTCCATTATAACAGTTCCATCATATAGTTGGATTCTATCTTCTGAAGTATATATATTGCCTTCAATATTAAGATAAAAATCACCTGCTTCGTAGTAGCCTCCGCTTCCCTTAACTCCTCTTAATTGCCAATATATCGTTGTAGTATTATTAGCTGTACTTTGTGACAGAACTTCCCATGCGAACTCTAGGCAGGCATCACCATAATAATCTGTTCTGAAACTTCCACTATTTGCCATGATCTACCTCCTATTAATTATAATATTGAACATAGATGTCTCCATTAGTACCACCAGATGGATTATCAGTACCTTTGCCTAATGTCTTTTGTTTTTGTCCTAATTGAGTGTTTATACCACTAATTGTTTCTGTGAATTGCGTTTGTAATACATACGCACTTCCTTCTTCTACACTTTGTAATTCTTCTTCTAATTCTTCTAATACCGCTTCAAATTGACTTTCCATTGCATCTATAACACTTTGATAGTCAACATATGTTCTTTTGTCTTGGAAATCTGTAATTCCATTAGAATTAGTCTTAAATCTTGCTAATTCGTATTGATATACCCCTGCATTATTTTTAACAATATTATTTTGTGTCAACGCAGGATAATCAGTAGATGACTTAATGACTTTAAATGCTGCTTGTTGAAAACTCTCTTCGGTATTTTGCTTATCTAAGTCAATTTCAAGAATTAACTTACAAAACATGTTGTCTGTTCCTGCAGAAATTGTTGTAAAAGTATCTTCTTCAAGTATTCTTCCTTGAATGATTGCAACACCACTTGATATTGTTATTGCACTTCCGCTATAACTTAATTCCATGCCATTTTTGTAGTTATTGCTTATTCCATCTCTACCATTTAAAAAAGTATTAATAAAAAGAGCACAGATTTGGTTTCCCCAAACTTGCTCTTCAAAAATATGTCCTTTTAACATAATTATTTATTCCTTTCTTGATTTAATTTTTCTATTAATCCTACCCTTATGTTTCCGCATATATATTCTATAAACTTTTTAGGAGTTATTTTTACAGCTGAAATATAAGTATCATATATTATTGATTCTTTAGTTTTTATTGCTATTGGTGTTCCCATTTTAATTAATCTATTGAAATAATTAAATGTAATATTATGATTATATGCATTGCCTTTTAGTGTATCTAATGCCTTTTGAGGTGCATCTTCATAATTTTCAGTATATACTGTTTCAACTCTACCTGCTGCTCTATTAGGATCATTCATATTAGTAGTTGTAGTTCTATCTGTTTTTAAGTACAATGTATAAGTATTTGTTGATGTTAGTACAACTACCTTACTTATCACATCCGTTTCAAAGACTTCTGAGTAATTAGAAATTGGTTGAGCATTAACATCAATCAATTCTTTACTATAATCTTTAAGTTCAATGGTTATTTTTAATTTTTTATTTACTATACTAAAATCATATATAACATTGTATTTTTGTGTGCAATTAGTCATCCAGGTATGCAAATTATATATCCCATCTTCTACATTGCTTACAGATGTTTGTTTAGTTGTATGTGTAGCTGCTTGGACCTCTAAATATGTCTTATTAACAAATGTATCTGCATTCTGAATAAAATTAGAATTAATAACTTGCTTAATAAAATCCTCTATTCCTGTTGTTTTAATTAGATTTTCATTTTCCAATTTAACGTTTTGGTTGAATAAATTTGTTATATACTTTAAAGAATATTGATATAATTGCTTTCCATCTTCATTTTGAATATTATCAATAATGCCCCAATAAACAACATCATTATTCTTTTTAACTGCCACTATATCTTGGGCTTTTGCACTCGTTCTTTTCAGTATATTTACAAATGAATTTGCATTTGTTTCTTCATCAATATTTAATTCGTAATCGGCAATTTCTACAATATCTTTTACTTCAAATGTATAATAATCAAATATCCATAAAAACACTTTGTTCATATCCAATTTAATTGGTTCTTTAATCAATACTTGAATATCTTGACTATCTTCTAATGTTTCTCCAAATACATTAGATACTGTATATTCTGCTGTATATATTCCTCCAGTTTGAGGTGCTTGAATTTCTACTTCATAATAACCAGTTTGAGGATTATATGTTGCTAAATAATCATCTCCATTAAAACTTATTACTAACTGATTCATAATGCACCTCCTAAATTGCCTTATAGTATTCTAGAATTTTAATTTGTGCATTAGAAATATCATTTTCAGCAGATAATCGAATTTCGCAGCTTTTATTTTTGGGTAATCTAATAACATTATCATTTGAAAAATCAATTATATCTAAATCAAATAAACTTTCTTGAGATCCATCTGTATTCTGCTTATTTATATAAAAATCATTTTCCTGTGTACCATATAATAGTTTTTCATATTCTTCTATTTCTACATCTAAACTTACTGTCTGTATCAGTTCGCCTTCAACATATAATTCTATTTCTGGATCAACTACAGGTCCTTCAATTTCCAATATTATTGGAGCATCTACATGGCCTTTGTTGATGTATTGTAATCTTCGAATATTATAACTAATAAACCTACTATCCCATTTAAAATCCCATCTCATTTCGCCATCTTGACTTGCCATGTCATAAATAAAAGTGTTTTCTTTATACCATAGGCTTTTGCACTCGATTACTATATCTTCGCTTATTACTCCATTTGTTTTGATTTCTGATTTACTTATCAACTGCATGTTGATATTTCTTAAAAATTCTTCTGGGCTATCTTTATATGGTATTTTATATGCGAGTTTTAATTCTTCTGATCCTTCTATAAAGTCGATGAAATTTTTATAATTATCATAACTCGAAAAGTTTGCTGTAGCATTAATTTGTCCTTGTTCTAATTTTTTCATGTTATCTACAAAGGTATTCCCCAGTTGTTCATATTCTGTTGAATATTTATAGCCTAGTCCTGTTGGTTCTGTTAATAGACAATAGTTTTTTATATCCATCAAAGAAAAACTTTGTCCTTTTTCATTAAGCAACTTAAATTCTCTTACCATGTTTTTACTCCTTTGCATAAAAATAAGGCAGTATTTTAACTGCCTTTATTGTATTAATTATTTATTCTGTGGATGGTATTCCACCTCTCCTGTTTCATTATTATAAACAAACTCATCTAAATGCGATTTTGCATTATTTTTTCCATCATAGAACTCTTTTACACCATTGCTCATCGATTCAAATGTGTTCTTTTCTTTTTCCTTTTCTTTTCCTTGCAATGATATGGCTATAACTATAGGTATTACAATTATTGCAACAATTATTATTATTAGCCAAAACCACCCTTTTTTAAGTAGATTTTTCATTTACACCACCTCTTTGATAGTATATCATAAATTAATCTAATATGCACTACCAAATTTTTTGTTAATATAATTAAAGCATTGCTGTAATTTAGCCTCATCTAATTCTTGCACATTAAAAACTATTTGAGGTGTTGTAAATATTGTTTGTGTCTTTTCTACAATTGATTGCTTAATATCGCCCATATTAGGAATTAACATAGTAAACTTATCTTGCAATTTTTTAGTTATACTATCAACTTCTTTATTTAGTTGTTTTTCTTCATCTTCTAGTCCTAATTCAGCACCCTTCATAACATTTTCAAATATTTTTCTTGTTTCTCTTGATGGCGAATGAATATCAAATGATTTCTTTAATCTACTAAGTATTCCATCTGCTATATTTGATGCTTTGGCATATAAAGCTGGAGATTCTTGTTCCATTGTGTCTAGCATTGGTTGCATTGCATCTTTCATAATATTTTTTGTACCTTCTGGCATTTTGTCGAAATCAGCCAATATATTGTTAATCAATTCTTTTGTCTTATCATCTACTTTTCCTCCATACATTTCTGTATTTGCTGCCATTGCCATTAATGAACCTATTTGTTTAAGCTGACTTTGATCCATATTTTCATACATTTCTGTCCAAATTGCTTTTTGTCTTATTTTATGCCTGTTTTCTTCATTTTCTAGATCTCTTTCTTTATCCAACTTAGCATTTGTATTTCCTACATATTCCGTATATATCTTTCTGTTAATATTATCCATATTCGTACTATGCTGTTTATTTTCATTCTCAATTCTTTCATTTGTTTCTTGAACTTTTTCACTATATACATCTGCTAAATTGCTTCTTTCTAAATATCCAGTTGCGAATACTGAATTAATTTGAGCGACTTCATCATTAGCCTGTTGAATTTTCTTTTGTTTATTTTCTTCTATTGCATTATATTCTGTGGCATACGCAGTATTTTGCATATTAGCTTCATCGCCATATCTTTGATTTAGTAGTGCAACTTCTTCTATTGTTTGTTTTTCAATTAAATCTATGGTTTTATCTTTTTGATCTTCTGCTGTTTTAATCCATTCTTGACCAGTAACAGTATATTCTTCTAAACTACCTTTAAAATTTTGTAAATTCTGTGTAGCTTGTTGTGATATTGCTCCTGCTATTGCCTTTTCAAGTTCTAATTCCCTTTGGTTTAATTCTCTTAATTTTTGGAAGTATTCATCCAATTGTTCAATTTCTTCTAGTGTATAATCTCTTCTTTCTTCTGAAGCAGTCCTACATATTTCAGTAATACCATTTTGTACTTCCTGCATTTGCTCTTGCAATTCTTGCTGTTCTTGAGCACTTACAAATAATTCTGTGTTGAAATCTCCTAAATGTGATTTTGCATTGTCTATTCCTTCATAAAATTCTTTTGCACCATCACTCATTGCTCCAAATGTTTCTTTGGCTTTTTCTTCTGCTTTTTTAATTTCATTTATAATAATTCCTACTGCTGTTGTTATTCCTGTTGCAGCTATTCCTAATGGAGTTGCTAAATTTTGAAACATAGTAGCAAGAATTTTAGTTGGCCCTGTTGCATCTCCAATTCCATTTTTAGCAAGTGATATTGCTTTAGTAATTGTTCCTATTCCTTTGGCAAATCCACCTATAACAGATATTCCTGTACTTAACAATTTAAGTAGTGGTCCTAATGCTGCAACAAGCAATCCTACTTTAATTATATTGTTCTTTTCTGCATCTGATAATTTATCAAATTTATCAATCCAACTCTCTACTTTTTCCAATATTTTTTTAACTATCGGTAACAATTTATTACCGATTGATACTGCAACATCTTTAATTTTATTTTTAGTTATCTGTAATTGGCTTTCTGTTGTTGAATATCTTTTATTTGCTTCTTCTGTTAATGCTATATTTTTATCCCAAGCTTCATTTCCTAAATCAATTGCATTTCTCATTACATCACTAGCATTAGCAGAACGCAACAAAGCATCTCTTAATCTGGTTTCTGTTATTCCCATGTCATCTAAGACTTTTATTGCACTTTCTCCTCTTTCTCCACTCTGAGAAAGGCCTTCTACAAATGCCATTATTGCAGTTGTAGCATCTTCTTGAAATGCCTCTGCAAATTCATCTGCACTCATTCCTGCAACATTAGCAAAATCCCTTAATTCTTTTCCTCCGTTTTCGACTGCTAATTGCATATTAACCATTACTTTAGAAAAAGCTGTACCTCCTGCTTGTGCCTCTAATCCTACTGAACTTAATGCTGTTGCCAATGCCATTATTTGAGGTTGACTCATTCCTACTTGTTTTCCTGCAGAAGCTAAATTCATTCCCATATTAGCAATTTCACTTTCGGTTGTTGCAAAATTATTTCCTAATGCAACTATAACTGATCCTAGCCTGTTAAAATCTGATTGACTCATTTGAGTTATATTAGCAAATCTTGCTAATGTTGTTGCAGCATCATCTGCAGACAAATTAGTTGCATTTCCTAAATCAATCATTGTCTTTGTAAAACTAAGAACATTGTCAGTTTGAATACCCAACTGTCCTGCTGCTTCTGCAACTTCAGATATTTCTGTTGTTGATGAAGGAATTTCCTTCGCTAAATCTCGTATTCCTTGTTTAATGCTCTCTAATTGTTCTTCTGTTCCATCTACAGTTTTTGTTACTCCTGTAAAAGCACTTTCGAACTCTATTGCTTCTTTGGTTGCAGCTGCAAATGCACCCATTATAGGTATTGTCAATCTTGTAGATAGTTTATTGCCTAAATTATCCACTTTTGTAGCAAGTTTGTCTAATTTATTTCCAAATTCAATTAGACCATCTCCTGCTTTTCTCCAGTTTGATGCTTCATTCTTTAAATTTGACAATTTTGTTTCAGTCGCAACAATTTCTCTTTGCAAACTTCTATAATTTTCTTCGTTAATTTCTGTTCCGTTTGCCATTTCTATGTCAGCTTTTTCTTTAAGCTGTTTCAATTGTTTTAATTTTTCTTGAGTAGTTTCTATTGATTTATTTAATACTGTTTGCTTTTGGTGTAATAGTTCTGTATTTTTGGGATCTAATTTCAGCAAAGAATTAATCCCGCCTTAGTTCTTTGCTCAAACTAGATGTAGCAGAATTAACTTTGCTTAGTGCCTTTTGCAATCCAGAGGTATCTCCACCAATTTCTACTATTATTCCTTTAATATTTCCTGCCATATCTTCCTCCCTATTATATGAAAAATAAGAGAGGTTTCCCTCTCTTATCCTAGCAATTTATCTATATCATTTTGTGTTGCTTCTTTACTCGAATTATCTGTTGTTAAAATTGTAACTAAAATCTTCATGACATCTACATAAGTTAATTCCTTTAAATCTGCTATATGAAATCCTATTCTTAAACATGATCCTAAAAATTCATGCTCTGGAAATACTTCTTTTCGATTGCCATCATTTTTTAGTTTACTTAATTCTTTATTTAATTCTTCATCAACAAAAGCAATCTACGGCATATTCCGTTACCTCTAAGATCCAACTATCTGTTATATCAAATTTTTTAATTGATTTTAGCCAATCTTCATAACTTTCTATAGTATTATTCGCTGTATATATTAAAATCCATGCAATTTGAGTCATTTTTGTAATAAACTCATCTGTATCATCAATCATCTGATTAGACACTCTTGCAAACTTTTCTTCAACACTTATTGCTTTTTGATCCACTTGATTTGCCACTACAGTTTGCTTAATTAAATAACTTCTAATAAATTGCATATCTTTTAATATACCAGTCTTAAAAAATGACTTATATTTAACATATGTCAATGCATTACAATCTATAGGATATTCCGTATCACAAATTGTTATTTTTTTCATAAATTACCTCCAATTACACACCACTAGTTGAATTTTTTTCATATACACTATCAAAAAATGCATTATATACAGCTAAATTATCTTCTGTTGGCTCTATTACAGCTTTAACAGCTTTATCTGTAGAACGAGGGCTCATTGTAATTGATACTTTATCTGTTTGTGGCTCTTTAGATTCTTCAATTGTGTTCATTTCTGCATTTGGTCTTGTTGCTGTACAATCAAAATATACAAATCTTCTTTTCTTAGCATCACCATCAATTTCTCCCATTAAAGCAAATCTTGCTATTGTATCATCAGCACTCTCGAATAATGCACCATTTGAATCTTCTTGTTGTCCTAATATTTGAGTGAAAAATGCTTTAACTAACATAGCAATTTCTAACTCTCCGCTATATCCTTGATTAGAATTTGCTATATAGTACTTAATATTGTCAGCATAGAATGGTGTTGTTTCTCCTTCTGGATCTGCTGTTAAAGATTTAGCTCCAGGCATTACAAATGGTGTCCCATATGATATTACTCCATCTGATTCTGTTATTTTAGCAATATGAACATTGCTTAATCCGAATTTTACTTTATTATCTGGCATTTTTTATTTCCTCCTTTTTAAATATCAAAAAAATAACTCACTTGCCAGATTTTTTCATCTGATAAGTAAGTTTCTTCTGTTTTATTCCAAGCAACATCTGCTAGAATAATGTTTTCTATTTTGTTTTGACTTTCTAAGTCTTTTTCTACATAAGTATAATCTAATTGAATAGGTGTTTCCTTCCCATACACTATATTGTCTGCCATAAAATTATTGGTATTTCTGCAAATTGCAACTAAATGTGGAGGTTCGACTGCTTCTTGAAACGCACCATATGCATACTGAAACCCCTGTGCTACACATCTTGTTTTTAATTCTTGTAATGTCACTTTGATACCCTCCTTATTTTTTGTTCTAATTTATCTACAAACTTAACATTGTACTTTTCTTCAACTGGTCGAATATGAGGTATTGCTCTAGTTCTTCCACCATTTCTTGTAACATGGCTAAATTCTAGTAAGTGTGTTAATTGGTAATTTGTCTTATTCCATATTAATTTATGATATACTCCAGTTTTTTTCTTACTTAATTTTACTGTCCAACCTTTGTAGTAAGGATTTTTTCTTTTTCCTTTACCTCTTGGACTTGTTTGTATCAATTCTTCTTTAGCTTCTTTGATAACTTCATCAACTGTTTCTACCACTTCTTCATCAATATCTTCTTTGTAGCCCTCTAAATAGTTTAAAACCTCTTTTTGTAGACTTTCTGGCTTAATATTTTTAGACATTTTTAACTTTCCTTTCACAAACCAAAATAAGCTCATCTGCAGCAATTTCTTGCGTACGAATGATAGTATATGTCTTTCCCATATAAATCAATTCTTGTTGATTCTCGTAGTTCAAATTTGAGATACGCAATCTCAAATTTGGTTTATGACCTTGTTCATTAGCTTCATAGAACTCTTTTGCATAAATATCTTCAACTTTTATGATTGGACAATCAATTTCAATAGTTCCATTAGGTTTTTGTACTCCTATTTCATTTGATGCAAAAGAAGTAGATATTAATTTGCAACTAACATCACGCATCAATATCCACCTCCAATTTATAATCTTTAGATAAAGACAAATTACCACTTAATTGTATGTATGTATTTTTGGCAATTTCTTTTTCTTTGACATCTACCATGCCAAAATTAGATTTAACGAACATTATTATTGCTCCTTGTATAAGTCCATCACTTATATTATGAGCAACATCTATTCCTTGTCTTACCATATCTGATATACCTGCATTAATCCACATTACAATTTCATCGTCTTTAGCTGTTGCTGTATCAACTATTGATAGACATTGCTTTGTTAAAGATTTAAATTCACTTGTATTAGATATTATATTTGAGATTTGCAAATCTCTTACTTCTTCAAATGTCATTTGCCTTTATCCTCCTTTAACTAAACACCGCTTCCTGAAGCTTGTACTTTACCATAACCGAAATAGTTTGGTCTTGGCATTCCATCAGCTATTTGATATGCACCATAAGTAACTTTTCTTCCTTTAACAGTTACTTCTTTTGCAACAGAAATAGGTGCATTCTCATTGAAAATATAATTTCTCATATTTCCAACAACAAAATCTCCATCATTTAAGAATGGATCTTCTTCAATTTTTCCAGATTTAGTTCCATTTACTCCACTAACTAGATATGGATAATTTCCATTTTCATCTTTATAGAACTCTATATCTTCTGCAACAGAAGTAGAAATATATGTTTTTGCTCCGCGTTTTGCATCAGATGACATTCCTTTTCTTACTTTTTTCATTGCTTCAATTGGTGATTCATCAGTTGCAGCATTTAATCCATTTGTTATTCCTGTTGGTTTTCCTTCTCCATTACCATAAATTATAGCTTTAACTTTTGCTTTATACATTTTTTCATATAACTCATCTATAATGAAATCGATAAATCCATCAACTGTCATTGCCTCAGCTTTCCATGTAATAACAACATCTTTAGCTAATTCATGTCCTGTTAATCTTAATCCCTTATACTCTTGTCCTTCATTTTTTGTATCAACTGTTTCTGCAACCCATTCTGCATCATCAGCTGCAAATAAATATGGAAGATCTATTATTCCATCTACTTGAAGTTTTCTAATATCTCTAAATATTGGAGATTCTTTTTCTGCTCTTTCTAATAACTCTTTTCTTACTGATGTTGGAATCAATAATCCTAAATTATTTATTCCGTTTGCTTCTGCTGTTGCCTCAACAAATGTAGTTGCTGTTGTTCCTATAGCATCTCCTATAGCTCTTTCTTCTGTTTCATCTAATTTTTTACCCATTAAAGTTTTTGCCCATGCACTTCTATATTCTGGGCTTTCAATTGTAAATTTTCTTTCTTCTTTTTCCATTTCTTCATTTCCCCCTATTTTTTTTAATTTTGAAACATCTTTGTTTCTTTGTTCTAATTCTTGAGTATCAGCAATTAATTTTCTTTCTTCTTCTTTGCTAATATCTCCTGATTTATCTTCTTGTTCTTTATCATCTTGCACTTTTTCTTCTTGTTCTGGTACTTCTTTATTAATAGCTTCTACTTGTGTTCTTAGTTCTTCTAGTTCTTCTTGATTTTTAGCTTCAGCTATTTTTGCTTGAAGTTCAGCTTTTCTTTCTTCAATTTCTTTAAAAGTCATGATTTTTCTTCCTTTCTTTTAATTTTTAGCAGTTCTACCACCGCTTTATAAAACTCTATTAGTTTCTACCAACTAAAAAAGAGCAGTTCTACCACTACTCTTCTTTCGAGATTATAAACTTAATAATAATTTTAATTTTTCCTTTTCTAGTTTAACTTGTTCATACTGCCTTTTTTCTTCTTCATATTCTTCTTTATTTCTTGCGAATACTGATGTTCCTTCATATGCAGGTATATCAACTATTGATACATCAAAAAGTTTATCTATATTTGTAATTGTTCTAGTATCTGTTTCAAAATCCCACTTTTCTTCTTTTACAGTAAAAGCAAAACTCATTTTATCCAATAAACCTGCTTTTACAGATTTATATATATCTATTCCTTCAGTTGTATCTATTAGTTTTGCTCTTATTTTTAATCCTACACTATCAACAATTAATTCTAGTGAACCATTCCTTGTTCTTGCTATTGCTTTACTTTGTCCGTGATTATAATTTAAACAACAATCTTTCATGTCACATTGCTCAAATGCTCTAGCATCTATAATCTCTTTGCACCATCCTAAATCTGTTGCTTGATTAAAAACTGCAGCATATCCTTCTATAATCATTTCTTCACTTTCCAATGCTCTCATTTCTGCAATTCTAACTTCTTTAATCGCTTTCTCCATTTCCTTTTCCTCCTTGATAATTATTTGCTATTTTACTGTCTATATTATTTAAGCTTTGTAATATCTTCTTTCCTTCTTCTCCACCTAGTGGTGACATATCTAATATTTCTCTACCATCATCTTTAGTTAATAGACCAAAGCCTCCTGCAACTTGTATTAGATTGATTTTTTGATCTAAACTTGCGTACTGTAACCTATTTGCAGTAAATACTATTTTATGGCCATCTTTTCTAGCTTTTTTACTAAATATTTTGTTAGAAAAAGCGTCACTCATTTGTATTGCTCTTGGTTCTATTACACCTTCAAAAAAAGCATTCCATTCTTCAGAATTAAAATTGTTTCTTACTATCTTTTCAGATATTCCAAAATAATCAAAAATATTGTAATTTACTTGTTCCAATTGTTCTTTGTCTAAAGTAATTGGCTTTAGATTAACTTCTTGAAACTCTGCTTTTGCATCTAATGCTGCAATACCACTTTCATTCTCAAGATTGATAAAATCATTTACAAAATTTTCTTTATTTTCTTTAATGTCTTTTTCTTTTAGCATTGCATTTGTATATTTAATAATTCCCTTTAAATTATTAGCGGTTTTTATTGCATTTTTAATTCCTTCAGATGAAGTCAATGATGTTTCTATATCTGTTTTTAAAACTTTATTTCCTGTTCCAAAAATATCGTTCTTATTGTAAAATAATCTTAAATGTATTAACTCTAAATATGGTAAAGTATAAGTTTTTCCATTAATAAATTTGAATTGTAAAAATATTCTATTTTTAGAATCTTCTAGTAAATCATAATTCAAAGCTAATATAGGATAAAATCCTGTTATCATACCTTCTTTGTCTTTTGCTATAAATACAAATGCGTTTGAATCTGTGTATAAATTAGATATAGTTTTGTAAATAAAATCATATTTATTCATTATTGGATTTGGCTCATTTTGTAACAAAAAATTAATTTCACCTTTTATTGGATGCCCCATAGTGTCTTTTATATGTTTTGGAAGTAATTTTGCACAATGTGTTGCAATTCTGTCTATACATTCTCTCGCGACTTTGCTATCGTAAATATTTTCACTTGCAGTTGAAAATTGTGCATTATATCCATTTAGCATTTGCAATTGTGTTTTCGTTACTTCTGTCTGTTTTTTTCCAAAAATTATTCCAAACAAACTTCTTCTTTCTTTCATCTTATTCCTCCTGTAGAGCCAAGTAATCGTTCATTTTATCAAAAAGAACACAGTAAGCTATAATTAAACTTACTGTGCCATCGATTCTTGCTCTTTGTTTTTGTCCTTTTACAGGCCTTATGTTATCGTTATCATCTCTTTTAACTGCTGTATTACATAAGCACCATTTTAAAACTGGATTATTATTATAATTTACTTTCTTTTCTATTAAATCTGCTTCTAATTGTTTCATTGGATTAGACATTGTTTTTGCCCCTTGCCTAATTTCTATCATTTCAAAGCCTTGTTCTTTCATTTCATCAACCCAATAATTAGAGTTCCATGGATCATATCCTATCCATAAAGGAGCAATCTCATATTCTGATTTCATATTTAAAAACCATTCTGTTACTTTAGAATAATCTACCTTTGCACCTTCACATACTGTAACTAATCCTCTTTTTTCCCACTTATCATAAGGGATTTTGTCATCTTTTATTTTAAATTCTAATCTATCTGAAGCAATAAAATATTGTTGTAATACATATTTTTTCTGATTTTTAACAATCAATAATGTAGCACATGTTAAATCTGTCGTACTTGACAAATCCACACCTGCGACAGCATAATTATCTTCAATTTCTTTCATTTCGTATGTTTCTTCATTATTAGCATTATCAAAAGAAATCCATTTATCTTGATCATTTTGTCTAACATTGAAATCTTTGCATAGTAAATTTACCAGTTCTACCATATTGTTTTTAGCTCTATTTACTTTATCTCTGATATCTTTAATGTTTTTAATAGTTCCAAGTCCAGGATTTGCTTTGTACCATTTTTTTTCATCTTGCCACTCATCTGGGCTATCTAATTCATATATTACAGGTAATACTGTTTCATCTACAACTTGACTTTTTCCTTCATATCCTTCAATTATTTCTGAAAAATACTCATATTCATTATCAAATACACTTTCTCTAACTGTTCCCATTGTAGATGTTTCTAAAAGCATTGGTTGTTCTCTAGCACTCATTGAATCATACATAACATCTAATAAATTTTTATCTTTCCATGCGTGAACCTCATCACATATAACAAAATGTGCGTTTAAACCATCTAATGAATTACTATCAGATGCTAGAGCTTTAAAAAAGCTCTCTGTTTCATCATAGAATATTCCATTTACTAAACATCTCATTCTTTTTGCAAGTGCAGGAGATTTTCTTATCATTCTTTTAGCTTCTTCCCAAGCAATTTTAGCTTGATCTTTTTTAGTTGCAACAGAATATACTTCTGCTCCACCTTCTCCATCTTTTGTAAGCATAAAATCTCCAAGTCCACTATCTATTGTTGATTTTCCATTTTTTCTTGCTACAAATAATGCACCTTTTCTATATTTCCTAATTCTAGTTTCTTCATCTACAAAGCCAAACAATGCAGAGATAAAAGCCTTTTGCCATAATTCTAATTCAATATGTTGTCCTGCCCATTTTCCTTTACTATGTCGACAAAATCTTTCTATAAATTCTATTGGTAAATTTCCTCTTTTTTCATCATAAACAAATGTATGTGTTTCATTTTCTTCTGTTGTTTTATTAAAAAAAGAAACCGTTCTAGGTTTCTTAATATCTTTAACTAATTTCTTATAAACAGCTAATACTTTATGACATGCTCTATCTGGATTTTCTAATAAAAAATTATAATACTGTTCTATATATGTCATTAATCTACTCCAAAACTATCAAAGCCATCATCTTTTGGCTTTTCAAACTCTTTAGGGAGCATATCGTTTAACTGTTTAATTGTATTATTATAATTTTTTATCATTTTATCGTAAGTTTTATTTTCTGTGCTGTCTTTATAGCCATATTGATTTTTTCCATTTTTGTACTGCTCTTTAACTCCATTTATATTTATTGTATCAGTTAATTCTTTCAAGGTTACATACATAAAAGCAGCATTTTCTATTAAACCTTTTGCCAGTTCCAACTTATTTTTTGGTAATTTCTTAAATAATCTTTTTAACCTTCTAATTTCTGCGTTTATGTAATCTTCTTTGGTTTTTTCAGCTTCTGCCACTTTTATCATCTCCTTTACCACACCCCTTACACACGCAATCTGTGTATTTTTCGAAGCCCCACACACCGTTCTCCCTTAGATGCTTATTTTAGGGCTATATGGGGGGCTATTTGAAATATGTTGTTACTTCTTTTATTATTTTTTCATCCGCATAAAATGTTTCTGTAATATAATCTACCATTTGTTCCATTGTAG
>Ga0247611_10002129_pt1 | contig 33176 bp, 16 predicted proteins | sample 177DNAGHGhighgp2_FD_192422 | JGI IMG/M metagenome (GOLD analysis project Ga0247611, IMG submission 192422) | Sheep rumen microbial communities from Palmerston North, Manawatu-Wanganui, New Zealand - 1770 DNA GHGhigh gp2 | ecosystem: Host-associated > Mammals > Digestive system > Stomach > Rumen... | reverse complement strand
ACGACAACGGTTTCCCCGACCGTTATCACCCCTCAGAGCAGCGCCTCGACCTCTGTGCCAAAGGCCGTCTGCTCATCGTCAGCCCCTGGGCGTACCAGTACCGGGGCAAGAACGAACAAGTCACCGTCCTCTTCTGCAAGACGATGAACTGCGTGGTGCAGGCCCTCTGCCGCACCCGCGATGACTGGTGGCAATAGCGTGCCCAGCGGCCCGCCGCCCGCACTGTCCTCGACGGCTCCGCCGCCCAAAGTGTGCTCGGCGTTTTTCATCGCCGCCCATAGTGTGCTCGGCGTTTTCATCGCCGCCCATAGTGTGCTCGGCGTTTTCATCGCCGCCCATAGTGTGCTCGGCGGTTTTCCCGCCGAGAAAAAAGAAGAAAGAACCAAAATGACAACAACATATAAAGATATGACACGAATGATGAACGTTAACAGCAAGTTTACAGACATTTATTCATATATCAAGACGATACTTTTCCTGGCGATGCTGCTGACCGTTGGGGCCACCAGCGCGTGGGCGCAGGATTTGTCGGGAATATACTATATCGGCAGCCGAGATTACAACAAGAACAAGACCACCACCAACTACTACTTGTGCCCTACGGAAAACTGGTACTATTACCAATCCACATCTCCATACTATACAAATGCAGACAACGGCATGCCGTTTATGACCACATATCAGTGCAGGAACGGGGTGTATACTGCCCGTAATGCATTATGGAGTATCGAGAAGAAAGGTGAAACAGATTATTATTATATCAAACATGTCAGCGATGGTAAGTATCTTACTTATAATGTGGCAATGGAAGATGGTAGTAATGCTGGACGTATGCGTATTCACCTTGAGGCATCACCTTCCGATGACGATGCTGCATTGTTCCAAATAAACTACGTTGCAAGCAAAAGTTGCTACGAAATAACCACAAAGAAATCAGGCCCAGAAAGCACAAGAAAATATTTGAATCCTTCAGGTCCTTCAGGAAAAACTGGTAATATCAATAGTCTGGTAGGTACGAACGCAAGAACTGACGGTCCTTCTGGTTGTAAAAATGTAGGTGGTATCATCGGACTCTGGACTTCAGGACCAACAGGTGACGTAAACAGTAGTTGGTATCTTGAGGATGCCTCTGTTGCTGTTCCGACCTTTTCGATGAACGCTGCAGGAGATGTGACCATCTCTTCAATAGCCGGGACAAACATCTACTATACAGTGGACGGAACAGACCCTACAGAATCAAGCACACCATACACAGCTACAATATCAGCAGCAAGTATTCCTGATGGAAAGACCGTCAAGGCCATTGCTGTTCGTACATCAGATGGTGTCTCTTCCGCTGTTGCTGTCTTGCCTCTGATCACTTATCACATCGTGAACATGGCGAGAAATATTGCAGTCAGCAGTAACTCTTACAGACAGGTAGCAGGCACATCGCTGAACGGCTATGCCAGTATCCCCTCCGAGATTCAAAGCCCGTATATCTCCGGCGAGTCGATAACCTTCTACACGATGGATGGTGCATTCGATGCAAATAATCTCGATGTGGAGCATAGTATTACCGCGATACCGCCAAAGATTGCCGACATCTATGTGACCTACACTACCGACAAACTGGGGGAGAGGAACCTGAAACTGCAAGGTGCCCGCTCGTTCAACCTCAAGAACGGATCCGGTCAGTACTTTGTCAATAGCAGTAGCACAACATTGTCTTACGATGAAGTAAACACGGAGACGACACCGAGCAATCAGAATAAGAATAAAGACCATATATGGTACATATCGGGTGGTGATCCCTACGCCGTTACCATCACCTGTTCGGCAACAAATAACTACCTGACATCTGCACCTTCCGTAGCAACTACTGAAAATATTTTTTTCTTGAAGGCTGAATCTGGCTCAACCGTCACGTTCCAGGATGCTTCAGGCTCTATTGCGGTAACCTACAATGAAGTTAAGATTCCTACCAGTTATTACCTGATTGACCAGACTGGTACAAGGTTGTTAGGTCCTGTGGAGAGTACCTCTTCTTCGATTGCCATACCCAGTGAATGGTATAGCCCGTTAGTAAATTATCATTACTATAAAAGCAGTTCGTTTGATAAAGAGAATGGTGTTTATACACTGAAGGATAGTCAGACGGAATTAAGTGGTCTTGACCAACTTGGTGAAGGTGAACATATCTACATCACGTACGATGTGAAGGATGATGTTGACCTCGACGGCCGCAACCTCCTTAATGCAGAGAATAAAGTAGGCAAGACCTATCGTCTTGAGTTCTCCAGCGGTGAGAGTTTCAATCAGGAAGACGGTAAGGACGGCGTGATGAGCGAAAAGCGAAAAGCCGTCTATCCTTATAGCAATGGTGATGCTTCGCTCTATGTCTATGGTGACGCACGCTGGGAGGAACAGCTGGCCAACGGTGCCAGCACCCGTACCCGCTGGCTGTGGTATGTAGAGCCTACGAAGGGTGTGCTCGACCCCTACCATGTGAAGATCTCTTCGTACCAGACACAGACGAGCTATAAGATTGATGATGACAACACCCGCACTTTCCATTCTTATCTGAAGACCTATAAGCCCGATGGTCACAATGCGATTGTGACAGGTGTCACCAATGATAACCCTTTGGTGAAAGGAAAGGCGAAAGATGCCGATGCTGACAACAGCGATGCCACGGAGTACATGATCCTGGGTACGTCGATGAAAAATCTGAAGTTAGTGACTCTTGAGGCTATCTCCGACGGGACAACCACCGAGCGCCGTACCGTCAACTCCTTTGAGCAGTATTGGAAGAACAATCCTACGGTGCAGGGTAAGCTGACCACCAAGGTTACAGCGGTAGGCCGCGATGTGACGCTGACAGCGACTCAGAAAGGAGAACTGCCTACGGGGTGGCATGCGTATAGTGCCTGGGCAAATTCGCAACCTTGGGTACATAACAACGATGGTAGTGGCAACACTGCACATTCCACCAGTAAGAAGTTCGATAAACAAGAGCACGTCTTCCAGACCATTTCGATGGGTGATGGCTCTTTCCAGTTCGTAGAGACGGAGATCAAGCCGATGCTCATTCTGCTCGACCAGCACGGATGGGAGATCGTACGTCTGCCGCTACCTACAGGAGATCCTACGAAGCTGACTGATGCGCAGAAGAAAGAGCGCAAAAAGGCATACGCCAATCTTCATAAGTACAGCAGCCCCATGGTGGAGAAGTATCGCTTCTGGAAGACGGGTAGCAAGGTGGATGGCTATCATAAGTATAAGGTGTCGGATCCTGCTACAGAAACGGATGGTGTTACGGTATTCACCACAGACGAACTGGGACGTGCTGATATCACCAATCCGGCTACGCCCCCCAACCTCCCCGACTACACGACACAGGCCCTCGCGAGCGGAAAGGAGCGTGACTGGTATGTCACATATGATGTGAAGGCTGAATATGCCGGCAAATATGCAGGTGCCGCTACGAAAGGAGCCACATCGGCCGCACCCTACCTGATTAAGCAAAACGGACTCTATGCTACGTATAGCGGCTCCGGCACTTCCATCTCCACGACCGCTACAGAGCCCAATATCAAGGAAGTGCCTGAAGGGATGCAGTGGTACGTGAAGCCCAACTTCGACATCGACGAAGAGATGGGCTATATCTACGAGGGTGCATACGAAGAAAAAACCAAGAATGAAACCGAACAAGACTATGTCGATGGTGTGACCCCCCAGTGGTCCAACGGCTTCGACCCCTACAACGTGCAGATACAAAGTGTTAAAAACGCTGATCGTTTCTTCACGGCCAATACGGGCAGTTCTACCCTCACCAGTCGTTGGTCAGGTTCCTCAAACGCTATATCCCTGCAAAACTTGAATGTGAGACAGTCGGGCATTGTTGGTTTTGACCAGACGAAGATGAAGATCACCAATGCTACCTTCATGGTGGTTTCTGATGACAAAGGCAATATGCGCCTGATGCCCCGCTTCGACAACTCGAAAGTGATGCAGTCGTTCACCACACTTGCAAGTCCTGCAAAAGAGGGCACAGACAGCATTGCACAAATCTTTACGCTCACCCCGGTGCCCAAGATTGTCAGCAGCTCGTCGGAAATCAAAGCCATGGGCGGCTACTATATGCTGGACTATCCTTTCGATGCTTCGTCCGGCCCCATCGGCACCAAGACGGCGCCCTTCAAGGGCACTATCGAAGGCCAGGTGGACCATAGCTTCAGCGTGTCCGCACCCTTCATTGCTTACGCCGATGGCGATGCCGTCGTCAAGAATGTGATCATCGAGAGTGCCAGTTTCAGCAGTGGCAACGAAGATGGTCATGCCGGTGCCATCGTGGCTTCCGCAACGGGTGCTACCCGCATTTACAACTGCGGTGTGAATGGTGGAGAAATCAGTGGGTCAAATTATACCGGTGGCATCGTGGGTCTGTTAGACGACTATTCGCGCGTCATCAACTGCTACAGCTATGCCAATATCACGGGTGGTAGCGAAGTGGGCGGCATCGTGGGTTATAATAGCTACACCTCCACTGCGTCCGACCTGCGCACAATGGTGATGAACTGTGCGTTCTACGGCGACATCACTGGCGGCACCACCGCATCTCCCGTCTATGGCGGCCTCAACATCGACAATGGGTATGGAGGCCTGAACAATTATAACTATTATTCTTATAATCAGGCTGAAACCTTCGGCGCCCGTGCAGAGGGAGGCACGAAGAAGTACAACACTGCCCTGGCCGTTGCCGACGAGGACTTCAAACGCTTCGAGTTCTACCGCCTGCTGCTCAACGGAAACAGGCGCCTGGCTGCCTACTATATTACAGGCCGTGCTACAGATGCCGACATCATGGCCAAGTGGGTGCTCGAGACGGCCGACCGCTCCATTGCCGTCCCCAAGCCCTATCCCGTGCTGAAGGAACAAAAATACTATCCCTCTATCATCAACTACGATGTGGAGAACGCCCCTGATAGCGCATCAGTAGGACGCAACAAAGGCGGTAAACTGGGGAAGACGCTGACGGTACACCTCAGCGGAGATGGCATCACCACCACTTCTCTCACCATCGACCGCACCGACAAGGACTTCGAGCGCTACAACTTCAACTACGACAAGATCCAACTGCCTTACTTCAATGATGTAGGTACGGGCAACTATACCAACTATCGGGTTGTGACGGGCTGGGAGATTACCAGCATGACTGGCGGTACGGCAGGCACTTACGAGACTGGCGACAAATGGAATGGCTACAACTTTGCCGACCGTAATTGCACCAACAAAGACCTCGTTGGTACCAGCGGCCGCATCTTCTCGCAGGGCGCTTACTTCGATGTGCCCTACGGTGTTACGGACATCTATATCCAGCCCCACTGGGCCAAGGCTGCCTACGTGGCAGACGAATACCTTGATGTGGTGTATAACGCCGACTACGGTTCGCAGAATGTTACTGCTGTGGGCAAGCAGTTCACGGACCAGAAGATTACCATCAATGGCAGCGAACAGACGGTGCATAAAACCATCTCCAGTGCCATCGCCACCTTCAGCAAGGGTTCTGTCTATGACTATGCCGTAGTGCTGGTGGGTAACTTGCACCAGAGCAATGTGCCGTTGGGCGATGACAGCAAGCGGTTCACGATAATGTCCGTGGATTTGGACAACGACCATGAGCCGGACTACAGTATGATTTACCACCATACGAATCGTACGAGTGTCTGCCCCATCCGCTTCGACTTCCTGAACGTCATCGGTACAGCTTTTGCCCAGAAGCCTAACGGCGCAAGCCTGCTCAAGAACACCACCATCTTCAAGACGCGCGGTTGGTTCGAGGTGACCAATACAGCGCTGATGTACTCCAACCAAATGGAGTATGAGAATATTGATGGAAGTTCCAAGGAGGATGCCCCACTGATTCTGTTGGGCGGCAAGTTCGACCAGTTCGTATCAACCCAGAAAACAGCCGTCAACGGTAAGACCATCTATATCCATGTGGGCGGCAATGTGAAGATTGACCAGTTCGGCTTGGGCACCCATAGTGACGGAAGCAAGTCAACACCGCACGTGCCCGTATCCGTGACGGGTGGAGAATACAAAGGCTTTTATCTCACCGGTACCTATAACCAGAATGCTGACAAAAGAGATGACAATGCCGAGTGCTACATTAGTGGTGGTCACTTCGAGGAAGCGGCAGGAGCCTGTCAGGAGCAAATAGGTAAATCAGACGGCACAACCAATGGTAATGTGCATTGGCAGATTTACAACGCAGACATTGACGCATTCTACGGCGGCGGTATCAATGCTGGTTTCCCGGTTCAGGGCAATATTACCGTGGACATTATCAATAGTTATGTCACCACATTCTGCGGCGGTCCTAAGTTTGGCGATATGCAGACAGGCAAGGAAGTAAGGACAAATGCTACGGGTTGTGTCTTCGAGAGATACTACGGTGCTGGCTTCGGCGGAACGTCCTATTCTCGCAAGAAGTATTACGATGAAACGAATTATAATTTTACATCACTTCAGACCAATTACACCGAAAAAGACCGCGGAAAGTACTATGATGGCTCAACTACAGGCAGTAGTATTACCAGCGGCAAAGATTATGGTAAGAAAGGTCTCGGTGTTGCTACCGATCTCGACTATGAGTTCTTCGTATGGTCCACCGGTCAGACGGGTGCACGTTTCTATGTGAAGTTCGCCTCGTTCTCTCTTGCAAATTGTATCAATGTTTATTCTACCTTGAACAACTGCACCGTCAACCAGAACTTCTATGGTGGCGGTAGTTTCGGTAGTGTGTCGGGCACGGCAAACTCCGTGCTCAACAACTGTACGGTTCATGGTAATGTGTTCGGCGGTGGTTATTCTGCTACGCGTGAGAAGGTTCCCGTACGCAATGGAGGCTTCACCAAGATTCCTAATTACAACTCTAATACGGGTATGTTCGAGGCTGGTGAGTACTCCGGCACAACGGAATACGAGTGGAAACACGTTAATAACATTGCTAATGGCTCTATTGGTATTGAAGACAACGGAGATAATCATTATCTCTATACCGATGTCGATTTGGATGCTCTGGGTAAGGTGGGCAATACCGTGCTGACCATTCAGGGCGAGACCGTTGTCGAAGGCAAAATCTTCCAGTACGACGATAATGGTAAGGTGGTTAAGGACGGTGAAGGCAACTATACTGTCGCAGAAACCAGCGGTGGTGTGTTCGGTGGCGGCGATATGTCGGAAGTGAACCATGATACGCAGGTGACAATCGAGGCTACAGGCACCAATGGTGTGCTGAACGTCTTCGGTGGCGGTAATACGGCCGACGTGGTTGAAAATACCGTTGTTACGATTACCGGTGGTACCATCGGTAGCTCGGCAGCTGCCAGCGATACGAATGGTAATGTCTATGGTGGCGGTAAGGGTTCGACGACAGTGGTTGGCGGCAAAGTGACCGTGAACCTCGGTACGAAGACTGGTGAGGCCCCCAGCTTCACTTACACCGGTGATGGTCTCGTAAAGCACAACATCTATGGCGGTTCGGCTTTCGGTTCCGTGAATACGACCCCGAATGCTTCCAGCGAATATGACAAGACAACGACGGTCAATATCTACAAAGGAACGGTCAATGGAAGCGTCTTCGGTGGTGGCCTTGGACAGTTGGCAGTGGTTGAACCTGCTACTCCGGAAATCGTTGCCAAGAACTACGGCGCTACTACCATCAATATGGAGGGCGGCACGGTGAAGACGGCCGTCTATGGCGGTGCCAACGTCGACGGTGTGCTGAAGGGCGATGCCAACGTGAACGTCATTGGCGGCACGGTGAACACCGAACCCGCAACGACTCCAGCTTCAGACTCCGACATCAAGAACGTGGTCTTCGGCGGCGGCTACGGCGAGCCCACCATCGTCGAGGGCGACATCACCGTAACCATCGGCACGCAGGCCACTACACCCGACAACAGCAAGCCCACCATCCATGGCAACGTCTATGGCGGTTCGGCACTGGGCAAGGTGCAGGTGAGCGAAGCTACTGGTGCTGACCAGTTGGACAATAAGATAGATGTCTTCCTGTATGGCGGCACCATCGATGGCAATGTCTTCGGTGGCGGACTGGGTCGGAAGGCTCAGGCTGCCTCGGGCGACAACCCCGCCGTGACGGCCGTCGAGGCCAAGGTGGGTGGCAACGTCAACGTGCTCCTTGACGGCGCGAAGCTGAACTGCCGCTACATCGGTACGGGTGCGAACCGCATGCCGCTGACAGGCCAGATTTTCGGTGCTAACAACCTGAATGGTACGCCGAAGGGACATGTGAAGGTACATGTGAAACGCACGGTGGATAGTGCAAAGCCTACAGCCACGGTCCGCGATAGTCGTACTACTTACGATGTGGCTGCCGTCTATGGCGGCGGCAACCAGGCCGACTATATCCCCACGAATGCTTTGTTAGACCCAGCGGTGGAAGCCAATAAAACGGAGATAGACAAGGCCACGGCCGAGGTCATCATTGAGGGTTGCGACCAGACCAGCATCGAGTATGTCTATGGTGGTGGTAATGCTGCTGCCGTACCCGCTACGGATGTCACCATCCTCGGTAGCTATATTATCGACTATGTGTTCGGTGGTGGTAATGGTAAGAGCACGGAAACCTTCACCAATCCGGGTGCCAATGTAGGTAAGTATAACAACGGTGCCACGGACTACGGTTCCGGTAAGGCCGTGACGAAGCTCGTGGGCTGTCATGCCCACTACGTCTTCGGCGGCAGTAACACCTTGGGTAACGTGCGTGAAGGCACCTCGATCCTCATGCCAGATAAAGCATCATACGTATCAGAAGGATACAACTGCTGTGCCGAGCGCGACGTCCGCGAGATCTACGGTGCCGGCAATGAGGCCGAGCAAGACGGCAACGTGACGCTGATACTGGGCTGCGTACACCACATGAAGAATGTCTATGGCGGCGCAAGGAATGCCAACGTGAAAGGCGGCATCGACCTCGTGGTGACCAGCGGCACGTTCGAGGGCGTCTTCGGTGGCAACGATATGAGCGGCACCATCCAAGGCCCCATCAAAGTAACTATCGAGGAAACGGGTTGCGACCCCTTGATCATCGACAATCTGTATCTGGGCGGCAACCAGGCAGCGTACTCCGTCTATGGATATAAGAGTGATGGAACAGCAAGGACCAAGGCTGATTTTGACGCACTGACGGCAGAGCAAAAAGATGCCGAACACCTTCCCTACGACAATCCCGAACTGAACGTGGTGTCGTGTACCCGTATCGGTAAGACCTCGGGCGTTGACCTGGGCGGCGCCTTCGGTGGCGGCTTTGGTAACGGTGCCGTGATGTATGGCAACCCCACGGTGAACATCGACATGATTCCCGGCGACTGGGCTAAGAAGATCGATGCCAACAATGATGGCACGGCCGACAACAACGCAGACGCCTTGGGCACCATCACCAACGTCTATGGCGGCGGTAAACTGGCCGATGTCGAGGGCAGTACGACCGTAAAGATTGGCACCAAGGAAAAGATAGCCCATAGAACCAGCATGGGCGCAGAGCTTGCCTCGGATGAAAAAGTGGAGAAAAACACTCAGCCAGCCATCATCACCGGCAACGTGTTCGGTGCAGGTAAGGGTAGGGCTGATACGGCCACCGATGTCGAATCGGCCCTGGTCAGCGGCAATACCACGATTATCATTGAAAAAGCAACCATTGCCAAGAGCGTCTATGGCGGCGGCGAGCTGTCGCAGGTAGGCGGCGATACGCATGTGACCATCAGCGGCGGTACTATCGGAACCACCGGCGAGGGCGGTGCCACGTATGGCAACGTCTATGGTGCCGGCCTCGGTAGCGAGTTGGGCGTGGGCTTCGGACTGGTGAAGGGTAATACCAACATCACCATTCAGGACAAGGTGGCCGACGCTGATTATGCAGCAGCGCATAGTGTTGATGTCGGGTCTGTCATCACAAGCCCCGCCATCTACCATAATATATATGGTGGCGGTGCATTGGCATCGGTGGGTGATTTTACGTATGATGGAACAACAGGCTTGCCCAGCGGGCTTAATAAGGCCAACACGGGTAAGGCTACTATAACTATCACTGGCGGCACCATTGGCACCGACGGCCACAACAACGGTATGGTGTTCGGCTCTTCGCGAGGCGAGATAGATAAGCCTAATGCCATTCATGATAAGCTGGCGTGGGTCTATGACACCGATGTTACCATTGGTACGGAAGGTGCTGCCACCGGTCCCACCCTCCATGGCTCGCTCTATGGTGGCGGTGAGAACGGCCACGTCTATAACGATGCCTCCGTGATGATGTACAGCGGAACGGTAGGCAATATGTCTGACTACTACGCTTATCGCGGCAATGTCTATGGTGCTGGTTGCGGTACGGATATGTATTATTCGTCAACAATTCCAGATGGGCATACTGCCCACGATGGTAATGGTGACAAATATAATCCCATTGCCGGTATTGTGAAAGGCAATGCCACAGTCACCATCAATGGCGGTAACGTGGCCAACAACGTCTATGGTGCCGGTTCCATGGGTAAGGTTCTGGGCAGCACCTCTGTCACCATCAATACTGATGGATACATCGGTGCTACAGGCGATCATGATGGTGGCAACGTCTATGGTGCAGCCCGCGGTGAACTGAACCTGGCTGAAAACAACCTCATTCCCGCTATAGACAATGCCGACAACTACTCCTCCGTTACCAGTTCTACGGTGACCATCACCAAGGGTACCATTCGCGGCTGTGTCTATGGCGGCGGCAAAGCCGGTGTCGTACATGGCGATGTGACCGTCAACATGACGGGCGGCACCGTGAAGCGCGACGTATATGGCGGCGGTGCACTGGCAAAGACAAACACACAGGCAGAGGGAAATCCCACCACTACCATCACGTTAAGCGGCACGACCATCGAGGGTAACCTCTATGGCGGCGGTTTAGGCAGATTGGAGGTGGCTGGAAGTGCAGGATCAGCTGCTGTTAATTATGCTGATGTAGCAGAGTATAATACTGATAAAGGAACATCATTGACAGCGGATGAATTTGCGGCATTATCGGAAGCAGAAAAAATCAAGACCCCTGCTGTTGCGGCTGTTGCAGAAGTGCCGGCTGTTCCAGCCGACGTGAACGGCCCGGTGACGGTCACTGTTTCCAATGGTAAGGCTGCGAATGTGTTTGGCTGTAACAACCTGAATGGTTCGCCGAAGCAGACGGTGGCTGTATCTATTACCGGGACTGCAGTGGTTGAAGGCCATAGTGCAATCAGCAATATCTATGGTGGTGGTAATCTGGCAGCCTATACAGGTGCTGGCGGCGTCAGCGTAGCGATGTCCGGTGGTACGGCAGACAATGTCTATGGTGGCGGTCTCGGTTCGACGGCTGTGGTTAATGGCGGCACCTCAGTTACCATCTCTGGCACGTCAGTCATTGCCAACGATGTCTATGGCGGCGGCAGCCAGGCCGACGTCACGGGCAGTGTCAATGTCACTGTCAGCGGCGGTAAGATCGTTAACTGTGTCTATGGCGGCGGTGCCTTGGCCAGTACCAATACGGCCAACTGGGATCCTACGACTTCAACAGAAGAATATACGGACATCACTTCGGACTTGAAAACGTCCTACATCGAGATAACGGTGAATGTGGGAGCCTCTGTTACTGGATACTATACTTATAACACCACAACAAAAGAGTATGTAGCCGCAACAGGAACTGCTGTTTCAGGTGTCAGATATTACCAGACAGTAACATCAGTAGCAGGCTATTACACGTTGTCGGGTGGTGTCTATACCCCCGTTTCTGCCCAATATGAGGCAGGTACGCATTACTACAAGAGGAAGGTCGCTGGCACTTGGGCTACTGGCATGAACGAAGCAGGCAAAACCACTTACAAGACTACCGTCAGTCTGACGGGTGGTCTCATTGGCGATGCCTATGGCGGTGGACTGGGTCGGCAGGCTGCGGAAGCTTCAGGCGGCAAGCCTGCTGTAACGGCTGTGGCTGCCAATGTCTATGGTGACGTGACCGTGGATGTGAACAAGGGCGTTACCGAGCAGACAAAGGGTGTAGCCTTCATACAGCGAACAGAAAATGCCGTGGTTGATGGCGTCAGCTACCCGACGGCCGTGTCTGGCCGTGTCTTTGGCGGCAACAATCTCAACGGTACACCGACAGGCAATGTCACTGTACATGTTTACTCTACACGACAGTTAGACAACAATGATAACATCCTCGCTGGTCACGGCTCATCTAACAGAAAATACTCCTACGAGATTCAGGCTGTCTATGGTGGCGGTAACCAGGCCGACTATATGCCTGCCAACGACAAGGCATGCAATGTCATTATTGAAGGTTGTGCTGAGACGAGTATTGAAAAGGTCTATGGAGGCGGCAACTCGGCTTCCGTTCCTACCACCGACGTGCTTATTAAGGGTGGCTATGACATTGGCTACGCTTTCAATGGCGGTAATGGCAGTCAGCCCATTAAGGTGAACGGCACATGGCAGGAGAACGATGGTGCCATCGTTATCGGCCAGGCCGCCATTGTCTGCAAGGGCGGTAAGATTGGTGCTGTCTTTGGTGGCAGCGACGGTAAGGGCAGCGTGGGCGGCTCGTCGGTTGACACCTCTGGTGGCAACCCCAGCGACGCTGACTACTGTCCCCTGCACATCACCCGTCTCTATGGCGGTGGTAATGCCGGCGATGTCAACGGCAATGTGAATATCATCCTAAAGGCCTGTTCCGACAGTCCTATCGAGTATGTGCATGGTGGCTCTTATAATGCTCATGTCCTTGGCGATGTCACGCTGACCATTACCAGTGGTATTCTGAAGAATGTCTATGGCGGCAACGATGCTCGTGGCGGTATCCAAGGTAATATCACTGTGAACGTCGAGGAGACCGGTGGTTGTAACCCCATTATCATCCAGAATCTTGTAGGCGGTGGTAATATGGCTCCCTTCCCCGGAACCAAAAAAGTTGGAAATAAAGAAGTTCCCTACGAAACTACCAATCCCCGACGCAAGATTACGGTGAACGTGAAGTCGGCCACCCGCATTGACAATATCTATGGCGGTAGTTTCCAGGCTGAGGCCGATGCCGACGTGGCAGTGAACATCAACATGATCAAGGGTAACTATGCAGGCAGGAGCACCTATATCGGTAATGAAAGCCAGCCCATCACTCTCCCCAATGAATTTAAGTATATTCCAAATATTACTATAAACTCCGAGGGCACCTCTACCTTCACATGTACCATCAACGATGCCGTCGGTACCATCGGCAATGTCTATGGCGGCGGCAACCTGGGTCTGGTGAAGGGCGATGCTACTGTCAACATCGGAACATCCACCACTGTTCCCATTATGAAGCGAAATGCAGCAGGGGATGTACTTGACACTTCTAACAATCCTATCACTGTGGCCAGTGGCGAGAACATCACTGCTACGATTGCCTACGAAGACAAGCCTGTCCTCGGTGCCAACATCACGGGTAACGTGTATGGCGGTGGTAATGAGGCCGATGTGGAGGGCAGTACCGAGGTGAACATCTGTGCCAAGGAAACCAACCTTGGTTCCGGAACCTACAAGGCACTGTCGTTTGAGGCAGCCGACAAGGACAAGGTGAAGATTGCAGGAAATGTGTACGGCGGCGGTAAGGGTAAGGCAGACTCCTTTACTTGCTCTAAAGCCATGGTGGGTGTTGCAGACCAGAACGATGGAACTTCATCGCACCCGGATTATGGCACGCATGTACGCATTGGTAACGGCACGGTAAGCGGCAACGTCTATGGTGGCGGCGAGGTCGGCCGAGTGGAATGGAACACGCAGGTGACGATAGGAATTACTCCCGCCGATGGGGTGGCAACGAGTGCACCCGTAATAGGTCACCATGTGTTCGGTGCCGGCAAGGGAACCAATACCCATGGCTACTCTGCACTGGTGCGCGGCAACAGTACGGTCATTGTCCAGGAAAATGCCAAGGTCGGCAACGCTGCCGGTGGAGGCAGTGTCTATGGCGGTGGCGAATATTCCTCGGTGGGTAGATATAAGGTAAAGAAGGCACAGGGCGATCCCAGTGACGCTCCTGCTGACCTGCCTATCGGTATGCCGTATTCGTTGGCTAACAGTGGCAGCGGATATTGTACTGTCATCATACAAGGCAATGCCGAGATTGGTCCCGACGATATGAAGATGAATAATACGATCACGCATAAGCCTGACTTCACAGGACACGTGTTTGGTGCCGGTAAGGGCTCCCTGCCCTACGAAGGCTATTCATCTACTGATGGAGACTGGCATATTACAGAAACGCCGTGGCGTGTGACCGTTGGTGATGTAACAGAATATTATAATCAGCAGACGTTTGGCGATGACTATGTGGCCGATTACATGCAGTATATCGAGACGCTGGGCTTGGCTACACAGACTAGTGTGACCATTGGCGGTAACGCTTTCGTCAAGGGTTCCGTCTATGGCGGCAGTGAGAATGGACACGTGCAGCACGATACGAATGTCACCATTCAGGGTACTTGTCAGATTGGTGCCGGAGATATTAACGGTGTGTCTCAGGCAAAATATGCCGAAGAAGCATTCATCGACCCGACTGAAACTGAAGTTACGGATGGGACTGCATTGGCCGAGTGTAATCACTGGGAGTATGACAAGAATGACGGCTCCCCCTACGACCCGTATGCTAAATACCTGAATGGCGGCAAGTATTATTATGATTCAGGACATACCAAGACGACATGGGGTGGTGCTCCTATTGCCAAGGACGGCCACACCTTCTATGGCAACGTCTTTGGCGGCGGTTCGGGTAAGGACCCGTATGCACCGGGCGAATGGCACCGTGAGGCCGGTTCTGTAGGTGGCAATACCACGGTGACGATCACTGGCGGTCATATCCTGACCAGTGTCTATGGCGGTAACGAGACTACCGACGTGAAGGGTTCTTGTACGATTACGATGTCGGGTGGTACGCTTGGTGTGCCCCGCACGCTGGCTCAGATTGCTCTGCACCCCGTGACCTGCTACCTCTTCGGTGCCGGTAAGGGCGATCAGCGCGTACACTTCAACACCTGGACCAATGTGGCCAGCACAAGCGTGACGGTCAGCGGCGGTATTATCTACGGTTCCATCTTCGGTGGCGGAGAGGACGGCCACGTCATGGGTGACGTCGATATGGATGTCACTGGCGGTAAGATCGGCACCTGGGGTACGTCCTACGTCGATGGCAACGTGTTCGGCGGTGGCCGTGGCTTCTCTGGCGAGGCACTCACGGCTGGTTCCGTGGGTGGCAATGTGGATGTGAACATCACAGGCGGCACCATGCTTGGCTCCATCTATGGCGGTGGCCGTCTGGCATCGGTGGGTACCTTCTTTGCCGACCCTGAAAGCCCGCATTATGGTCAGCTCCAGGAAGACGATGGCGACAATAAGCATGGCCATATCACGATAGACATTAGCGGTGGCACCATCGGTGGCGGCAAACCCGCAGGCACTACGGCCAACTCTGATATTGCTCACAGTGGTAACGTCTTTGGAGGTAGTATGGGACGTCTGACATTGCTCAACGGCACCACCATCAACCCGATATGGCCGGAGCTGGGACAGTCGAAGACCTCTCAGGTCAATATCACCGGAACCAGCACCAGCATTACGGGCAATGTCTATGGCGGCGGCGAGTTCGGTGTGGTGCGCGAAGATGCATACGTCACCATTGGCGGCACGCGGAATGCCTCTACGGGGGTTGTCACATCATCGGGCACGCCTGCTATCGGAGGTAGCGTGTTCGGCGGTGGCTATGGCAGCGACGACCATGTTCACCCCACACCCGTTGCCGTCTATTGGAAGAGTGCTGGCGATGCCGATTACCAGGAAACTGATTTTGTCTATACCCCGATGCAATGGGCCGGCTGCGTGGGCGGCGACACCTATGTCAACGTCTGTGGCGGCACGGTGGCTAAGAATGTCTATGGCGGTGGTCAACTGGCCTCTGTAGGTGTCATCGACTATCGTGTTGACAATAATGCCACCGGAACGCCCTCGGGTATCGAAGGGAAGTATTATCCCCGCATCAAGAAGCACGAGGACATCGCAGACAAGGGAACCGTCTCTGAGAAGGTATATGGCTTCGGCCTCAGTTGGCCCTACGAGTTCCAGTATGTGTCGTGTGTTCCAGACCTTGAGCATCCCAAAATAGGCGGCAAGGCCACTGTTAATGTCGGTGGCGGCAGGATAGGTACAGCTTTCGACGACGGCACTGGCTATGTGTTCGGAGGCGGCAAGGGACAGGTTGCCTTCAAGAAGAAAGTGGAAGACAACCTTGTGGATATTACAGATGTTCACGAACAGCGCTACACCGAGGCCTTCTGTGCCAACGTGCGCGAGAGTGAGGTGAACATCAATTACGACTCTACACCAGTGGCTGAAAGTACCTCTGGCTTAGCATCACCTGCAAACTGTATCGTGGGTGCGGTGTATGGCGGCGGCGAGGATGGTCACGTCTATGAGAATGCTGCTATCAATATCACGAATGGTCTGATTGGCCTCAGTGTCTATGGCGGCGGTAAGGGTGAAAGTGAATTTACTGGAAAACTAAGGAACCGTAGCGGGTCACACGAATGGGATGACACTCCTGTGCAGCTTCATAGCTGGACGGCCGGCAAGGTCTATGGAAACGCTACGATTACCATGAGCAACGGCCATGTCATGGGTAATGTCTATGGCGGCGGCAACTTGGGTTCCGTGGGTAAGGGTAACTATGCCGGCGGTACGGACGACTACTACCCGGACGGCTATGGCGAGACGCTCATAGGCAACTCAACATACGGTGACGGAAAACTGTGGACAGCAACCGCTGGCTTTGACCCCGATGCTGCCATCACCTCAACCAACAAGCCGACGACCATGGCCGATCATTTCCTGAGCAGCGGAAAGTGTACCATCACCATCACGAACGGAACAATAGGCACGCTGAATGGTCTTTACGGTAATGTGGGTGGTGTTGCGGCAAGTAAGACTCCTACGGGCATCGTCTTTGGCGGTAGCCGAGGCAAGGCAGCAGAAGACATTGGTGCCCTTTCACCGCGCTATGCCTACGCTCCCGACTTCTTCCTGGGCTATGTGAACAATACCGAAGTCACCATAGGTGTGAAAGACGGTAGTGCACCACGCATCTACAGCCAGGTCTTTGGCGGTGGCCGTGATGGTCATGTGCGTGGTAGTACTCATGTTACTATCAACAATGGTACCATCGGTCAGACTTACAGTGAATCACGCGCTGTTGAAGGAACGACGGCAGACTATCAGCGTCTGCACCGTGGCAATGTCTATGGTTCCGGTTCGGGTCTGGGCTCATGGGATGGTACTCGTCATGGAACTTCTTCCGGTTCCGTGACGCGCCATACAATTGTCGATATTTATGGCGGTACCATCTATAATAATGTATATGGCGGTGGTGCCATGTCAAGTGTAGGGCCTCCGACTATTCCACCAACGGCAGCCGTTGCAGGAAAAGACTGGACCAGTTGCCAAGTGAATATTCACGGCGGCACCATCGGTATTGCTGCCGACTATGAAGCTCACGAATACGGCGGTTGTGTGTATGGTGCCAGCCGAGGCGGCGACCTCGCAACCTATATCGAGGACGCTGTTTCAAAGACTGAGTCGCCCGATAAATACGCCACCACTATTTACAATGTGGTGAACATCAATGGCGGCACTATCGCCGGCAATGTCTATGGCGGTGGCCAGGCTGGTCGTGTGAAGAAGGACAATGAGGTACACCTGAATGGTGGAAGCATTGCTCACGATGCCTATGGCGGCGGACGCGGAACTGCAACCATCGCGGCCGACGTGGGTGGAAGCACGCTCGTGGAGCTGAACGAAGACAAAATTGGTACTCAAAAGGGCTGTATCGTTCGCCGTGTATTCGGTTGCAATGACCTGAACGGCACGCCGAGAGGCCACGTGAAGGTGCATGTGCATGCTACGCAGCATAAGAATAAGGACGTGATCCGCAATAAATATGATAAGTTCAGCAAAATCTCCGGCTATTCTATCAACGATTATGCAGGTCTGGTAACGCTGGCAGGAAAATACGGTGTTACTGTGACGTCATGGACAGCGATTCTCACCGACAATAGCAAAACCAAAGAGGAAAAGGAAGCTGCCCTGGAGGAGATGGAGGAGGCCGTGGAGCGTGCAGAGTTGGTGTACTTTGCCGATCCTGCCAGATTAAATGTTAGCCTTACTGGTCTTTCAGAACTTGAGGACATTCGCAACGCCGTGGCCAACGAGAAATACGACGTTGAGGCAGTCTATGGCGGTGGCAACCTGGCTCCCTACGAGCCTTATGGCCCAGCAGCCGACGGAACGGCAGCCGACTTCAAGGCAACCGAAGAAAAAACCGAGGTGATTATCGATGGTTGCGAACTGACCAGCATCAAGCACGTGTATGGTGGTGGTAATGCTGCCTCCACACCGGCCAACCTGACGAATATTTATGGTACCTACGAGATTGACGAACTCTTCGGTGGTGGTAACGGTAAGGATCCCTTCCAGAAGATCAGCGACAACAACAAGTGGTATGGCAACCCAGGTGCCAACGTGGGTTACTATGACTTCATGGAATATGTCACTACGGGAACTGATGTTACCAACAATGGCGACGGTTCGTCATCTCATCCCTACGTACCTCACAAGAAGTCGAACGCCGAGCAGCCAGAGTACCGCGAAGCTAACTACTATTATGGTACAGGCGTGGCCGAGACCAATGTCATTGGTGGACGCATCCACAATGTTTATGGCGGCAGCAACCAGTCGGGCAACATCCGAACGCTGGCGTTGTCGGTCTTTGAGACATCTACTGAATGTCCGGTGGTTATCGATAAGTCGTATGGTGCCGGAAAGAATGCCGAAATCGACGGCGAGGCTCGAATACAGATGAACTGTGTGGACTACATGGGTAAACTTTTTGGCGGCTCCACGAATGCCGATGTGCGTAGCAATGTGAACCTGACCATCACCAACGGTCACTTCGATGAAGTCTATGGTGGCAACGATACCAAGGGAAATATCTACGGATCCATCACCGTAACCGTCAAGGAGTCTGGTTGTAAGCCTATCGTCATCGGCAAGTTGTACGGCGGCGGCTATAAGGCAGGCTACTCTATCTATGGCTATTATAATTCTGGAAATAAAGATGACAAGGGTAATGATATTTACCTGCCAAGAGACTCGGTAAAATTCGCCAGCGACAAGGCAAAGGCCCTCGGCTCACTCAACGAGAACGACCCTGCACAAGCAGAAGCTGTCAAGAATGCATTACTTGCAGCCGGTCTCTACGGCTTCCCCAAGGACGATCCGCAAATCAACGTTGTCTCGGCCACGAGGATTGGCGATATCTATGGTGGCGGCAACGATGCCGTCGTCATCGGCAGTCCCCACGTCAATGTGAACATGGAGCAGGGGCGCATAGCCGCACAGTATGTGGACGAGTCATTTAAAAATAGTGACGAAAAGTTTACCCAAGGCTCGCATACCGTCACGGATAATGGTACAACCTATACGTATGAGGTGAAAGACTTTGAGCTTGTGGCCGGCTCTACGAAAGGTAATGCCATCCTCGCCCTCGGCACCATCGACAATGTCTTTGGTGGCGGATTTAAGGCCGATGTTAAGGGCAATACGTATGTGGAGATTGGAACAGGCGAGTGGCTGAACGCTTCAAGACAGCGAGAGACGGTGGGCACCACCTCGGCTATCACCACACCCACCAAGTTCATATACGATGAAAGGGCTCATGTCTGGAAGACGGACGCTGGAGAAACCACCTCTACCAGACCTGTTCCTGACCGCGACAAGGCCACGATTAAAGGTGAGGTCTATGGCGGTGGTGAAGGTGTTGCCGACACATGGGCGTGTGAGAAAGCCATGGTGGGTATTGACGGTGACGGAATCATCGTTAACGGTGGTACGAAGACGCTGAAACCCGGTGGCACGAGTGTCATCATCGGTAATGGCACGGTGGGAACGATTGAAGACGGTAAGCTCAAAGCGGGCACAGGCAATGTCTATGGCGGTGGAAAGATTGGCCGTGTGGAAAGAAACACGGCGGTGACGATAGGACTTGACCTGCAGGACGGCGAAGGAACGAGTGCCCCCGAAATCAGGGGCAGCGTGTTCGGTGCCGGCAAGGGCGTAGAAACACAGGGCTACTCGGCACTGGTGCGAGGCAATAGCTCCGTCACCATCCAGGGCGATGCCAAGATTGGACAGAGTGTCTATGGCGGTGGCCAGTTGGCTACGGTGGGCAGATATGAAGTTGTAGGTGGAATACCGGTCAGGCCTGATTGTGGTGGCGTTTGTACGGTCACCATACGCGGCAATGCCGAGATAGGTCCTGACGACATGGCCATGAACAACACCACAACGGGTAAGCCCGATGACTATGGCCATGTCTTTGGTGCCGGTCAAGGTGCTACGCCAAGTGTTTATTCTTATGAAGTTGTTCATCAAGTAATCAATGGAGTTGATACAGAGGTTACCGACAAGCCCCAGAAGATGAATAAAGGTAGTGAAAACACACCTGATGCGATGGAGTATATTAATTCCGAGCCCGAATACCTTAGCTACCTTGAGACGCTGGGCTTGGCCAGCAATGCCAATGTGACCATCGGCGGCAACGCTTGGGTCAAGGGCTCCGTCTACGGCGGCAGCGAGAACGGCTATGTGCAGCGCGATACGCATGTGACCATCGAAGGCGACTGCCAGATTGGTAACGGCTATGTGCAGATGGACAATGCAGGTAATTATCTGCCAACCAAGAAGAGCGTGAACCGTCGCTATACTGCCGATGAGTGGACTGAGGGGAAACTGAAATTGGCATTGAAGGACGGTACAACGGTTACAGACAACTACAACTCTTCCTTGCCCGAATGTGCCAGCTGGCCGTATGAGGCTCCCTACGCGCCTTACGATAAGTTTGCCAACGCAGTAGACGGCAGTTATCCTGCAGGCTCTGTTCGTGCGTCTTCCGAAGGAGGTCGTCCTACAGGTTCCAATGGTCATACCTTCTACGGCAACGTGTTCGGTGGTGGCTCTGGCTACTATCCGTATGATGCGGGCAAATGGCACATGAAGGCTGGTTCTGTAGGTGGCAATATTCTGATGGATATCACGGGCGGCCATATCCTGTCGAACCTCTATGGCGGCAACGAGATGACCAACGTAACGGGTGACGTAACCATCAATTTCGGCGGCACGGCCACGCTCGGTGTGCCGCGCACGCTGGGGCAGATCATAAACCACCCCGTGTCATGTAACTTCTATGGTGGCGGTAAGGGCGACCAGCGCGTACTCTTCGACAAGGACACCAATGTCAAGAACGTAGCGGTGAACATTACCGGTGGCAGGCTCTACGGCAGCGTCTTCGGCGGTGGTGAGGACGGCCACGTCCTGGCTAACGTCACGATGACCATTGGTAAGGATGCCGTTGGCACTGAAGGTGAGGATGACTATGAGCCGGCTTCTGCCCCCACCATCGGTACCTGGGGCACCAGTGACTTCGATGGTAACGTCTTCGGCGGTGGTCGTGGCTTCGCAGGCGATGCCTACACGGCTGGTAATGTGGCCGGTAGCGTGACGATGACCATCAAGCGCGGCACCATATTGGGCTCCGTCTATGGCGGCGGTCGTCTGGCCTCCGTGGGCTACGGCCTGTTTGACGCAGGAGCTGAAGGGTATGGCGAGATGCGAGCTGATAATGAAACCGAGACAGGATTTAACACCGCTGAATACTTCCCGAATGGACGCGGCCATATCGACATCACTATCACCGGCGGTACCATTGGAAATAACTATGAGTTCACCATGCCAGCTACATTGCCTGCCAATGCAGCTGCCTGGACGACATGGAAGAATGACAATCATGTGCCCAATACCGAGTACGACACCTCCAACGGCAGGCTGTTGATTACCAGGGGTGGCAATGTCTATGCCGGCGGTATGGGTCGATTCTACGAATTGGATGGTACGACACCGATTTCTTCTTACGATGCAAGCGGTGTGTTAGAGCCAACCTCTATTGAATGGACCAAGTTGGGTATTGTCAAGAGCACCAAACTGACCATCAGCGGTGAAGACACCTGGATCATGGGCGACGTCTATGGTGGTGGCGAGTTTGGTAGAGTAAGCGGCCACCATGCTGCAGACGATTTCAGTACGGAAATCTCTATAACCGATGCTACCATAGGTTCTGAAATCCGGGAAGGTGTAGCTCCGCAGAAGGAAGACATTTCTCTTCCTGAAGGCTATCCCGATGACGGTGGAAACAGTGCGGTGAAGTACACCTACGGCAGCGTCTATGGCGGCGGTGAGGGTCAGGAAACTCCCGATGCATCTGCGGACAAGGATCATGGCGGCGATGTGGCGAACGATGTCAAGGTAGACATCAAAGGCGACACCAAGGTGCGCGCCAGTGTCTTCGGCGGCGGTAAAATGGCTATGGTTGGTGGCAGCACCTACGTAACCGTCAGCGGCGGCGAAATAGGACGTAACGAGGTGCAGTACAAGAAAGGCTCGAATCCTGGCTCCGTGATGTTCGGCAGCTCAACGATGGGCAACGTCTATGGTGGCGGCAAGGGTCACAAGGACTATGTGGAGGCCGGCCTTGTAAAGGGCAACACCAACGTGACCATTCAGGAGACCAAGGCCGATGCAACCTACGCCGATGCACATGAGGGAGTGAATGAAGGCGACGTCCTGAACTCCCCCAAGATCTACCATAATGTCTATGGCGGCGGCGCGCTGGCCTCGGTAGGCACGTTCAATGTCTCAAAGAGAGACGAACATGGAACGATGGTACCTGCATATATGCCGGTTGAAGGTATTCCTTACGAATGGTTATACAAATACGATGATGGAGAGACTCCTACTCCAATCGACCCAGCGAACCCCGATAACACGAAGACGCCTACCGGTACGGCAACCGTCACCATCACGGGCGGCACCATTGGCATCAGCGGCTGTGACAACGGTATGGTTCTCGGCGGCTCGCGTGGCGATCTCTCTGACCCCAATGTCTACTTCACACAGGAAGAAGCGAATGCGTATAATGCTGCACACTCATTAAGTAGCGGAGATGCAGGTTTCAAGACCACTAATGACATCAAGAATACCGGCTTCGATCCATACCTGAGGGTGGCATGGGTGAACAAGACCGTTGTCAATATCGGTACGGAAAAAGCCAACCCGTCGGATCCTGATGACCTGACGACTCCGATCATCAAGTGTTCTGTCTATGGTGGTGGTGAGAACGGCCACAACTACAGTAATGCCACGGTGAATATCCATAGCGGTACTATCGGTATTGCGGACAAGGATCCTGCTACTGGGGAGGATGACCCCTGGTGGACTGTTGGGGATGAGGCAAAAGACAAGAAGTACCGCGCTGACCGCGGCAACGTCTATGGTGCCGGTAGCGGTGTAGACACCTATACGGACCGTAAAGACAACAAACATTACAATCCGAAGACTGGCATGGTGGGCGGTAACACGGTCGTCAATATCAAGGGTGGTCATATCGGACGCTCGGTCTATGGTGCCGGTGCCATGGCTTCAGTGGGTAACATCACGAATGCCGGGGATACGGCAAATGTGGCCACAGCTAAACATGCCAACGAGGCAACCGGCTTCGCCCTGAGCTGGCCGTATAAGTTCGTGTTTGCACCAAACACTGGTAAGACTACCGTCAAAGTGACGGGCGGCCATATCGGTACGAAGGATGTTGATGGCGGCGACGTCTTCGGCGGTGCACGTGGCGAGGCCGGCGACCGCTATGTTACGGCCCACCTGGCCCTGGTCAACGAGACGACGGTGGAAGTCGATTATCCTGAGCCTACTCTGCCTGAATCTACTACGCTTTCCGATTACTACGCTTCGAAAATGCCGGACATCAGTGATGACTACACCATTCCTTGTATCACCGGTTCCGTATCGGGTAGCGGTGAGGACGGCTACACCTATGGTGACACGCACGTGACGCTGAATCAGGGCCTGGTTGGCCACTCGCTCTACGGCGGCGGTAAGGGTAAGGGCACTTACGAGGTGACGCTGAAAGAGATTGGCGACGGCGGCGGAACCTACAAGGCCGACATCTACAGCCTCATCGCCGGTAAGGTGTTCGGCAATACCTACGTCACCATGAACAGCGGCTATGTAGGACGTAACGTCTATGGCGGCGGCAACATGGCCTCGGTGGGCAAGGGCAACTATGCCAGCGGTCCTGATGACTACTTCCCGGACGGCTATGGCGAGAAGATTGTCGGGGAAAACGTTAAACTATGGACTCACAGTGAGTACTTCAACCCCAATGCTCCTATCAAGCTGCCACCTGCACCTAATGTAGCAGGCACCTATAATATCCCCGTGACCGATGCCGATTACTTCCTCAGCAGCGGTAAGACGACCGTGAAGGTATTTGGTGGTACGGTGGGCTATGTCAATAAGGCTAATCCTGGTAAGAGTATCAAGAACAACCTGCCTTACGGTAATGTCTTCGGCGGCAGTGCCGGTGAGTCGGCACCTTATGTTTCAAACATCGATAACCTTTACGAATACTGTCCGGCCTACTTCTCGGGATATGTCAACGAGACGGATGTGAACATCGGCGGATATAAGTGTAAGGAGGCTTACGCTGCACATGCTGTAGGAGACTTTATTACTGCCGCAGAGTACGATGTCTTGTCTTCTGAAGATAAAGCCAATTGGGAAAAGGCTGATGGTCCCACCATCCTTGCTTCGGTCTATGGCGGCGGCCAGGATGGTCATGTACGTCGTGATGCCCATGTGACCGTTGTCAGCGGCGAGATCGGCATGGCCTTTACAGACGAAAACCGTGCGCTCTTGATGACAGATACACTATCGAACATCACCGAGGAGCTCGACCACGACCAGTGGCTGGCGCGTGGTAATGTCTATGGCGGCGGCTCGGGTATCAGTAAGTACACCTCTACGTTAAAGTACAAGCCTGGCACTCCTAAAGATGAAATGGTACCGACGGAAGGCTACAGCAATACGGCAGGCTCCGTGACGCGCTTCACGCAGGTGGACATCCTGGGCGGCATCATTCACCGTAATGTCTATGGCGGCGGCTCGATGGGTAGTGTCGGTCCGCTGAAGACCACTCAGGACTATGACCCGTACAAGAAGAATCTCGATGATGCTTCCACCCTTGGCAAGCAGTCGCAGTGTACCGTCAACATCGGTGGTGCTGGCGCCGTGTCCATCGGCTCGCCCACTGAATACAAGCAGCACTATGGTGGCGAGGTCTATGGTGCCAGCCGTGGTATGTCTACACAGGATCCGGAGCAATTCAGTAATGTGTTCTGGACCAATGTGAACGTCAAGGATGGCGCTACCATCATGGGCAACGTCTTCGGTGGCGGCGACAACGGTATGGTGAAGAAGGACACTGACGTGAGGATTGGCGAATAAAACTATCATGTAACGAAAGCGGTGCTTCCCAACGGAAGCACCGCTTGTTGAATAGCTTATGAGTGAGAATAGGAAAAGCAAAGCGATGGTGTCGGTGCTGTTCATGGAGTTCAGCATCGATTCGCTGTGTTTCTTTCCGTTGGCTTTCTACGGCGTCCTGCCTGATGAAGAGTTGCCGCTCATGATGCTGTCGCAACTGGTGCTGAAAACTGTGTACGAGATTATCGTCCTGCCCATCACCATCCGCGTAGTAGGGTGGGTGAAGCGATATGAGGGCGAGGATGTCTATGACCACGGCGTATATGAAACCTCGCCAAGGCGATTCTCCTAAGAGCATCCTATTGTCCGGTCATCGTAGTGGGCTTGCCGTCCGATTCAACGCCCATAGAAATAAATTTTGGCCATTATTTTTAAAATTCTGGCCAGAATTCTAAAAATAATGGCCAAAATTTATTTGGACCGTAACGTTATTGCAAAACAAATTGGTACGACCACACCATCCATATTCGTTGAAACAAGATGCCCTGGAGCATGGGGTTTGGAAAGGCTGGAAGCAGACAGGGACACCAGTTAACGTCCAACTGACAGATGACGAACTTCCCTTCAAAGAGTGCTGTAAATAATACTAACAATCGTTTTCCTCATACTTCGGCAACAACTTCAATCTCGACCAATGCACCCTTCGGCAATGTCTTTACGGCAACGGCAGACCTTGCAGGATATGGCTCTGCAAAGAACTCCGCATAGACAGCGTTCATGTCGCCAAAGTCGTTCATATCTGCCATGAACACCGTAGTTTTCACCACATCACCCATTGTCAACCCCGCTTCTTCCAGAATAGCTTTCACGTTGAGCAATGACTGGCGGGTTTGTTCCTTGATGCCACCCTCTACGAATACTCCTGTAGCGGGGTCAATGGGAATCTGGCCAGAGGTATAGACGAGATTTCCCACTTGGATGGCCTGACTATAAGGCCCTATTGCCGAAGGTGCCTTTGTTGTACTGATTACTTTTTTCATCTTCTTATGGTGTTTTGTTTACTTGCATATTTCTTCAATGGCCTTACGCTTTTTTCCCTTCGGTTCGTCAGCAGGATAGCCAATAGGAATCAAGACGGCAGCTTCTTCATTCTCACTTAGGCCAAAGGACTTCTTGCACAGTTCAGCATCAAAGTTACAAACCCAGCATGTGCCAAGTCCCTGCTCTGTAGCCGCCAGACAAAGATGCTCAACTGCAATGGCTATGTCTATATCGCCGTGATGCTTGCCGTCAGAGCGTACCCATTCTTCATCATGCAGTATGGATGCAATGATAACTACTGGAGCCGTAGCAAACCATTCACGGTTATAGCATTGGCAGATTTTCTTCCTGTCCTCCTCACTGCTGATGACACGGAATAACCACGGTTGCTTGTTCACAGCAGAAGGAGCAAACCGGACACACTCCATAATGTAGTCCAGTTTTTTGTTTTCTATCAACAACCTCCAGCATATCACTCAATGACTGTCATTCTCATTTCAATGTCATCTACTGGTCTGTCAGCTCGTCCTGTGGCAGTGCCTTGTATCATTTCAACCACATCAAGACCTTCCTCGACCTCTCCGAACACAGTATATTGGCCGTCAGGAAGTTGTCACGGTGGATGGGAGTCTCGTCATATAGGCGAACTACGATGTCGCCAAGCATTGTCTGAATCTTTACTTTCATATTATTATTCTCGATTTTGCCGACAAAATTACACAAAAATAGGGAAAAACATTCTATTCGAGAGTGAAGATGTGTTATTTTGGCATTTTTCCAATGAAAATTGAGTAATTTTGCAGCCGATTTGATATAAAGCACAGAAATAATGATAAGATTAGAAAGATTAAAGACCTGGTTCCTTATAGCAGTTCTGACCATTAGTGGAACGGTCTGCTTTGCTTCATGCTCTTCAAATGAGGATAACGCTACAGAGCAGAGCAATATATCTGTTATTGCCGATAAGGTATGGTCTTTCAGTCAGACCCATCCAGACGGATTCACTATTGACATCCGCACAATGACGGAGCCAACGGAAGGAATCGCCGTCAGTTATGCTGCAACCCAGAACAGTCATTCGCGTGACCAACTCGACAAGGTTGTAAGCCATGCTTTGCAGCACGAAGGCTATGTAGGCGGTTGGTATAATAGTGAGGATGGCCTTTACTACTTTGACAGTACAAAACTATTCCCAGAGAACGACCTGAAAGGTGCTATCCAGTTTGGGAAGGAGAACGGTCAACTCTCCGTTTTCATCCTGTCGACCTATACGGATATTCCCCTCGATGGAAAGGTTGCTGAGATTATTGAACGTGGCACAATCCTCTTTGGTACTACAGGTGACTACAGGCCACTATCATTCCGTGAACCCGATGGGACTTATTGGGGTTTCGGCATAGAAATGGCAAAAGAGATAGCGAATAGGTTGGGGGTCAACATCCAGTTTGTTTCTACCTCATGGCCAACTCTGACAGCAGACGTACTTACAGAGCCTCAGTTGTTCGACCTCGCTATAGGTGGCATCACTATTACTGATACCCGACGCGAGACGATGTTAATGAGCGACGGCTATCTGGCTAACGGCAAGACCATCTTATGCAGGGCTTCTGAGGCAAGCCGCTACAAATCATTGGCAGACATCGACAAACCCGAAGTAACTGTGATGGTGAATCCTGGTGGCCTGAATGAGAAGTTTGCCAATGAAAATCTGACTCACGCGAATATAGTCGTCCACCAAAAGAACGAGGAAATACCGACACTTGTTGCTGAAGGTCAAGCCGACGTGATGATAACGGAGATTACAGAAGCTCCCTACTATGTGCAGACCGACCCCAGACTTGCTGCCCCGCTGTTAAACGAGCCATTTAATCACGGTGAGATTGGCGTGTTGATGCAGAAAGGACAAGAGAATCTGTTGCAGCTGGTGAATAATGTCATAAGCCAAATGAAGAAAGATGGTTCTCTCCGCAAACTGCATGAGAAGTACGGACTTGTTTATGCTTATAATAATTAGTAAGGAACACATGGACTACCTGCCAAAAGACCCTGCAATACTGGTTTCGAGTGTCAACATGCTTCTGAGGGATGAAGAGTTTGACACTTTGGAATCGTTGTGCTATCGCTCGAACTTGTTCGCTTGCCTAAGCAAGAACTTCGGGACAGAGCCAAAGGATATAAAGAAATACCTACACGGATTTGGATTTGTGTTCAGCGACGAGCAAAAGCAGTTCCGTCCGATAGGATATGACAAAAAAGAAACGAACGAACAGCGAGAGCAATTATGCTTGCATGAATTGCCGAGTCGTGACAGAACTCGACCGAAGGTCAAATCTACTCAAAGATTGATGACCTCTATGGCTACATGAGAGACAAGAGGGGCTACGACGCAATGGACGAATATATCCGTGAAGATGTGCTGTTGCTGAGAGGCATTGACTATACCGTGTTGGAGAAACTTGTAGGTGAATGTGCTTCCCGTGTCTATAATGCACTACGTCACCAGAATATTGAACCAGGAACCAAAGAGGCTTTCAATGCTTACGTTTCCTGCCTGCATCAACTCTACTTGTTTGGAGCCGCTATGCAGTTGAACAGGATGGGCTATCACATGACTAAGATGAACTGATGAAAGACATGAACCTCCTACATATCGTCCTTATCTACCTCGTCATCATCAACGTGGTCACTTTCTTCATATACGGTATCGACAAGTGGAAAGCGAAGAAATCAAAATGGCGTATAAGAGAAACCGCATTATTGGGCTTGGCTGTACTTGGTGGAAGCATAGGTGCATGGCTTGGAATGAAAGTATGGCATCATAAGACGTTGCACAAGAAGTTCAGGCTTGGTGTACCGGCTATTATCATTATACAGTTATCACTAATAGGTTGTCTATTGTATAAATGGACATAGAAAAATTCCGTGAATATTGCCTTTCGTTGCCAGGAGTGACAGAGGCTACACCCTTTGAGAAATTTTCAAGGGGTAAGTTCACTATTCTCGTGTTCTATGTCAACGGCCACATGTTCTGCTACTTCAACATTGATGACTTCACGGCCATTACCGTCAAGTGCGACCCTGCGGAGATGGGAGAACTGAAGGAGCGTTATCAAGCTATTGGGAAACCGTTCAACGGAGATAAGAGATACTGGATAAGCGTACAGTTAGGACAAGATGTCCCTGATGATGTAGTTAAAACATTGGTCCGCAAGTCATACGAATTAGTAAAAAGCAAGAAAAGATGAGAAAGAGACTGATTATATTCGACTTTGACGGTACGCTTGGTGATACCAGACGGACTATTGTTACCACTATGCAGATGACCATAAAGGAGCTGCAACTGCCTGAGCGTAGTGATGACGAATGTGCTGCCACCATCGGACTGCCCTTGGTTGGCTGTTTCAAAGCTATGTTCCCAGACCTTCAGGCAGAGCCAATCCAACTATGTGCTGATACTTATAGGAGGATTTTCAATGAGAATCAGCGAACCATCAAGCCGCAAGCGTTTCCTTATGTAGTGGAAACCTTGACGGCCCTGAAGGAACAAGGATTCACGCTCACTATTGCATCATCCCGTTCTCATGCCTCTCTGTCAGAACTTACCAAAAATATGGGGATTTCAGAAAGTATCTCATACCTGATTGGAGCAGATGACGTGGAGAAAGCAAAGCCCATGCCAGAACCAGTCCTGAATACCCTCGCTGCAATGCACTTTGATGCCAACGAGACTCTTGTGGTTGGGGATATGGCTGTTGATATTCTAATGGGTGTCAATGCCGGGGCTAAAACTTGTGGTGTGACTTGGGGGAACGGAACAAAAAAGGAGCTTCAAGAGGCTGGGGCAGACTTTATCATTGGCAGTATGGAAGAACTAATTGAAATTGCAGACAAGATATGAAGAAGATAATAAACCCTTGGCGCCGCTCGGCCGAAGGACGCTTGCAAGGCAAGAACCACGAAGGATATAACTGTTTCGGTTGCAGTCCTGACAATCCCATTGGGCTTCACATGGAGTTCTATGAGGATGGTGACTACATCGTGAGCACCTGGCATCCTGAGCACAACTATCAGGGCTGGGTAGATACCATGCATGGTGGTATTCTGAGTACGCTGATTGATGAAGTGTGCGGATGGGTAGTCACCAGAAAACTACAGACCAGCGGCTATACGGTGCAGCTTAATGTGAAGTTCCGTAAGGCAGTTCCCACTACAGAACCAGAGCTTACGATTCGTGCTAAAGTCTCTAAACAGGTGAGGAATCTGGCCTATATCAGTGCAGAAATAACCAACTCGAAGGGTGAACTTTGTAACGAGGGAGAGGCCATCTATTTCTTGATGAATGAGGAAAAGGCCAAGGAAATGGGATTCTTACATTGTGAGGTTGAAGAATGAGCTTTATCAAGTACATAGCAGACGAGAACCACTACAAGGAAGTCCTGTCCCTGGTAAGCAAAGCCAAACAGACTGTGTGGATTGGAACGGCAGACATCAAAGACCTTTATGTCGATGATAAGCCATTCCTTGCCCTGATAGCCTCTTTACTGAAAAAAGGTGTGGAGGTCAGGCTGATTCATGCCAAGGAACCAGGAACGGCATGGAGAGAGGATCACGAGAAGCATCCCATTCTCTATGACGGTATGGAACGTGTGCTATGTCCGAGAGTCCATTTCAAGCTCATTATCATTGACTCTACCATTGCCTACGTCGGCTCTGCAAACCTGACAGGCGCGGGCATGGGAATGAAATCGCCACGAAAAAGGCGCTCGGCTCTGCCGCTTTGCTCTGCAAAGAACTTCGAGGCTGGTATTTTGACCGATGACCCAGAAATGCTTGATGCAGCCATTGAGCAGTTTGATAATGTTTGGATAGGCAAGTTCTTTGCAAAGCAAAGCGACCAAAGGTCGAGCGCTGTAAGAAATGTGGTCGTAGGGAGTATTGTTCAGACCCAATAAAATAACAACACGATATGGAAACAAGAAAGAATATAGCAGCAGACAAGAAAAGGTGCAACAGTCATAATTGCGCCCAGGCAATTCTGCACACTTACGCAGATATAGCAGGTGTTAGTGAGGATGAAGCCATGAACATTGCCGGGGCTTTTGGTGGTGGTATGGGAAATATGGAAGGAACTTGTGGCGCACTTGTTGGATCTGGTCTCGTTTTGGGATTGGTAAATAAGGACAAAGTTAAATCCATGAAGCAGATGCGCCAGATAATGACCAAGTTCCAGGAGAGAAACGGAGCCACACAATGCAAAATGCTGAAAGGTGTGGGTACAAAAGTGGTACTCCGTGAGTGTCCTGACTGTGTAGCTGATGCAGCAGAGTTCTTGGAAGAACAATTAAATGAGTAGGAGTCAAATATGCAGATAATACTCGCTTCCGCAAAGATAATGAACGTTTCGATTAAGCGAGAACAGAGCAAACCCGTTTGTTCTGTCGAGCGTGAGAAACGTGGGATGAAATCCAATGATAGGGTGAAGTCATCCCCAGACGTTAGCCTGTCATTACCTCGCTTTCATAAAGAGGCCGAGGACTTTGCGAGGGATATGGCACAATATTCGGTAGAGACAATTGCCGACATGCTGGGTTGTAGCCGTCAGATTGCAGTACAGAACAGATTGCGATTTATGCGATTCTTTGAAGATGCTCCCAAACTGCCAGCTATTCTTGCCTATCATGGCCAGGCATACAAACATCTGAAGGCTGAGACTCTGAATGACGATGACCTCAATTATTCGCAGGAGAAGTTATGGATTACATCTTTCCTCTACGGACTGCTACGCCCATTGGATGCCATTCTTCCCTATAGAATGGAGGGAAATGTTGAACTTCCAAGCGGAGAGGGACAGAACATGTTTGGCTTCTGGAAGAGCCGACTGACTGATCTGCTGATTGATGCCGTGAAAGCAGATGGTGGAACTCTGGTACATCTTGCTACAGAGGAATACCAGCACCTGTTTGACTGGCAGCGTGTCCGTAAGGAAGTCCGAATTGTTCAGCCTTTGTTCTACGTCAGAAAAGGCTGCGAGTTGAAGATTCAGGCTGTTTGGGCTAAGACATGCCGGGGAGCCATGACGCGATTCATCATTGAGAACCGCATCGACAAGCCCGAAGATCTTTGTGCCTTCAGTTATGAGGGATTTACATACGAAGCTAAACTTGGAGAAAGGCTACGGGTAGGCGAACGTAGTTCGGGAATGGCTGACTTCCCTCATTTTATTAAGCAGTAAGGAACATGAGTAGGATTATCAGAGAAGCCCAACTATCGGACATGACTGATATTATGACAGTCATGGATGCTGCAAAAGGAATTATGCGGCAGTCTGGTAATTTGCACCAGTGGGGAGAAGGCTATCCGTCCGAAGCTATCATTACGGCTGACATGGAAAAGGACGGAGGATTTGTTGTAGTGGATGATGATAAGATTGTTGGTTACTTTGCTTTCCTAAAATCTCCTGAACCCACTTATGCCAAAATCTATGAAGGAAAGTGGCTTGATGATGAAGCACCGTATCAGGGTATGTCAACTGAACTGTGTCAGCGTTAATTGCTGCTGACCAGCCAAGAACTGCTGGGGGACAAGCCTGAGCGTCACTTTCTTGGCAAACTCTGGCTGGGCTCGATGCCCAGTCAGAGTTTACT